>LBJMJ02800__coassemble_587_pt1 | contig 87215 bp, 64 predicted proteins | sample LBJMJ02800__metabat2_low_PE_009 | metagenome-assembled genome bin LBJMJ02800
CGCCACCAACAAACAACCCCAAACGGATTGACAAAACCATAGGGACACCCCCCCGAAAAGCACGACACGCCGGTTGACAAATTACGGCGAACTGGTAAGCTGTCTTTTTGTGCGCGAAAGCGTGCGATAACTTTGGGCCCGTAGCTCAGGTGGTTAGAGCGCATCCCTGATAAGGATGAGGTCGGAGGTTCAAGTCCTCCCGGGCCCACTTCAGAACAGGAAAGCGGCTTTTACGGCCGCCTTTTTTGTACTGGATGCGGGGCTATAGCGCAGCTGGTAGCGCATCTGCTTTGCAAGCAGAGGGTCGCCGGTTCGAACCCGGCTAGCTCCACTTACAAAACCCGCGGAATCACAACGGTTCCGCGGGTTCTTCATATCACGCCGAAATGCCGTGTCGTCATGTCCACGCGACAACACGGCATCCTAGCGGACGCTACGCGCACGTGTTGTCGCAACTGTATGACGACACGGCATGCAAGCGGGCGCGTCAGAAGTCCCAGTCGTCGTCATCGGTTTCGACGGCCTTGCCCATGACGTACGAACTGCCGGAACCGGAGAAGAAGTCGTGGTTCTCGTCGGCGTTCGGGGACAGGGCGGCCAGAATCGCCGGGTTCACATCGCAGATCTCGGCGGGGAACAGCGCCGGGTAGCCCAGGTTCATCAGCGCCTTGTTGCCGTTGTACCGCAGGAACTTCTCCACATCCTCGGTCAGGCCCACACCGTCGTACAGCGACCGCGTGTACTCCACCTCGTTGTCGTACAGCTCGTTGAGCAGATCGTACGTGTACTCCTCCATCGACGCGCGCTCCGCATCGGAGACCGCCGCAAGCCCACGCTGGTACTTGTAGCCGATGTAGTACCCGTGCACGGCCTCGTCGCGGATGATCAGGCGGATCACGTCGGCCGTGTTGGTCAGCTTGGCGTGCGCCGAGAAGTACATCGGCAGGTAGAATCCCGAGTAGAACAGGAACGATTCGAGCAACGTGGAGGCCACCTTGCGCTTGAGCGGGTTGTCGCCCTCGTAGTAGTCGAGCACGATCTGCGCCTTGCGCTGCAGATGCTCGTTGCTCTCGCTCCATGCGAACGCCTCGTCGATTTCGGCGGTCGAGCACAGCGTCGAGAAGATCGACGAATACGACTTGGCGTGCACCGACTCCATGAACGCGATATTCGTGTACACGGCCTCCTCGTGCGGCGTCAGAGCGTCCGGGATCAGCGACACGGCGCCGACCGTGCCTTGGATGGTGTCCAGCAGTGTCAGACCGGTGAACACGCGCATCGTCAGCGTGTGTTCGGCCTCGCTCATCTGCTGCCAGACCGGGATGTCGTTGGATACTGGGACCTTCTCCGGCAACCAGAAGTTGCCGGTGAGCCGGTCCCAGACCTCAAGGTCCTTCTCGTCTTCCAGACGGTTCCAGTTGATGGCGGTGACGCGGTCGATGAGCTTGAGCGGCTGGCGGGGGATGGAGATGGGTGCCATGGTAGGTTCCTGTTTCTACTGTGTAGTGGGTGGTGGGGTGTGTACGGTGTGCGATGGGGCGCGGCATTACAGCATGCAGCTGACGCAGCCGGCGACCTCGGTGCCTTCGAGCGCCTGCTGGCGGATGCGGATGTAGTACAGGGTTTTGATGCCCTTGCGCCAGGCGTAGATCTGCGCCTGGTTGAGGTCGCGCGTGGTGGCCGTGTCCGGGAAGAACAGCGTCAGGCTGAGTCCCTGGTCCACATGCTGCGTGGCTTCGGCGTAGGTGTCCACGATGGCGCGCCAGCCGATCTCGTAGGCGTCGCGGAAGTATTCGAGGTTCTCGTTGGTCATGTATGCGGCCGGGTAGTAGACGCGCCCGATCTTGCCCTCCTTGCGGATCTCGATCTTCGAGGCGATCGGATGGATCGAGCTGGTGGCGTGGTTGATGTAGCTGATCGACCCGGTCGGGGGCACGGCCTGCAGGTACTGGTTGTAGATGCCGTCGCGCAGGATCGTGTCACGCAGTTCCGCCCAGTCACGCGCCGTCGGGATATGGATGCCGCGATCGGCGAACAGCTGCCGGATGCGTTCGGTGCGCGGCTCCAGCGACCGACGGCCATCGGTGTACTTGTCGAAGTAGTTGCCTTCGCCGGCCGGCTTGGCGTAGTCCGACGTGGGGAACGAGGCGAACGCGCGCCCGCGCTCCACGGCCAGGGCGTGCGATGCCCGGTAGGCGTGGTAAGCCACGGTCATGAAATACATGTCGGTGAAGTCCAACGCCTCCTCGCTGCCGTATTGGATGCGTTCGCGGGCCAAGAACCCGTGCAGGTTCATCTGCCCCAGACCGATCGCATGCCCTTCCTCGTTGGCGCGCAGCACCGACGGCACGCAGGCCATCGAGGTCTGTTCGGACACGGCGGTCAGCGCGCGGATCGCGGTGCGCACGGTGGCGCCCAGGTCGGCGTCCATCGCCTTGGCGATGTTCAGCGAGCCGAGGTTGCAGGACACATCGCGCCCTACATACTCGTAGCTCAGATCCTCACGGAACGTGCTCGGCTCCTGCACCTGCAGGATCTCCGAACACAGGTTGGACATCACCACGCGCCCTTCGATCGGGTTCGCCCGGTTGACCGTGTCCTCGAATACCAGGTAGGGGTAGCCGGATTCGAACTGCAGCTCGGCCAGCATCATGAAGAACTGCCGAGTGTCGATCCAGGTCTTGCGGATGCGCTCGTCGGCCACCATGCGATCGTATTCCTCGGTCACGCTGATATCGGCGAACGGTTTGCCGTACACCCGTTCCACATCGTAGGGGCTGAACAGCGCCATCCGTTCCTTGCGTTTGGCCAGTTCGAACGTGATGTCCGGCACCACCACGCCCAACGCCAGCGATTTGATGCGGATCTTCTCGTCGGCATTCTCGCGTTTGGTGTCCAGGAAGCGCAGGATGTCCGGGTGGTGCGCGTTGAGGTACACCGCGCCCGCTCCCTGCCGCGCGCCCAACTGGTTGGCGTAGGAGAACGAGTCCTCCAACAGTTTCATCACGGGCACCACGCCGCTGGACTGGTGTTCGATCTGCTTGATCGGGGCGCCCAGTTCGCGCAGGTTGCTCAGCAGCAGTGCCACGCCGCCGCCCCGCTTGCTCAGCTGGAGCGCGGCGTTGATGCCGCGCGAGATCGATTCCATGTTGTCCTCGATGCGGATCAGGAAGCAGCTGACCGGCTCGCCCCGCTGCGCCTTGCCCAGGTTCAGGAACGTCGGGGTGGCGGGCTGGAAGCGGCCCGCGATGATCTCGTCGGCCACACGCGTGGCCATCTGCTCGTCGCCGGCGGCCAGTGCCAGCGCCACGGCGGCCGCACGCTGCGGGAAATCCTCCAGGTATCGGGTGCCGTCGAAGGTCTTCAACGCGTATGACGCATAGAATTTGAACGCGCCGAGAAACGTGCCGAATTCGAAGCCCGACGATTCCACATGCGCATAGAAGCGGTCCAGGAACTCGGGGGAGTAGCGGTCGAACACCACACCGTCGTAGTAGTTGTTGCGGATCAGGTAGTCCAGCCGCTGCCTGGTGGTGGGGAACGCGATGGTGTTCGCCGCCACATGACCGGTCACGTATTCGCGCTCGGCTGCCTTGTCCTTGTCGAATTGGATGCGTCCCTGTGCGTCGTACAGGTTGAGCATGGCGTTGAGCGCGTGATAGTCGTGCGACGGGTCGTAGGCGGCGTCCGCCGGCGGTACCGTGCCGTTCGTGGTGGTCATGAGTGGTTGCCTTTCGTGAGGAAATCGATGACGCCCTGTCGGACCTTGTCCGCATCCCCGGGCATGCCCATCAGTTCGAAGCGGTAGAGGAACGGGACGCCGCATTTGGCGGCGATGATGGTTCCGGCGGCGCAGTACGCCTCACCGAAGTTGGTGTTGCCGGAGGCGATGACGCCCCGGATCCACGTCCGGTTGCCGGGGTCGTTCAGGAACCGTTTGACCTGAACGGGCACGGCCTTGCGGGGGTCGCCGCCGCCGTAGGTCGGCACCATCAGCACGTAGGGTTCGCGTACGACGAGGGCGGGATCGCCCGCCCTCAGCGGGATGCGGTATACGGCGATGTCGGTGTCCTCGAACCGGCAGCGTGCGACGAATCGTGCGGTGTTCTCGGAGGCGGACGAGAAGTAGACGAGTGCGCTCATGCCGCCACCGCGGCCGCCATATGGGAGGCGGCATGCGACTCCTCGTCATGCCGCTCAGCCAGGGTGCGCAGCAGGTCCGGTCGGTATCCGGTCCACACGCGGTCCCCGGCCATGACGACCGGCGCCTGCCTGTACCCGGCCGCACGCAGCATCGCCGATGCCTCGGTATCGACCGTCACGTCGATCTGCCGATAGGGCACACCCATGCGATCGAGCTGACGTTTTGTGGCGTTGCACTGCGGGCAGCGCGGGGTGCTGTAGACGATGACGGTCATGGCGTACTCCTCGGTTCCTTCTGGATCCTGTCGGTTGATGTGTCCCCTACGGTACCCCGAAAGCCACGCGACGTCACCACTATTTCTAGTGATACATATCACACCGAACCACCATATCTAGTGGTGATGAGCGTCATTGACTCCAACCCGCCAACCACCTTGACACCCCCGACACGCCCCAGTTCCCCCGTAGCGGACGTAAGACCGTTCTGTGCATAAATACGTTTGGGTGCCGTGAACCGGCCGAGGTCCACGGCACCCAAACGTCATACAGCCGCCGACGGCCGACTACTCCACGTTGGCATGGTTGGCGTTCGCGTCGGCGTCGGAGACCTCATCACGGCGCGAGATCATCAGGCACAGCGCGTCGAGCGCAATGTGCACCGACTGGTCGAACAGCGAACTCAGCAGCTGGACGGATCCGCCGGCCTCGCCCTTGACACGCCCCGGCACCACGATCACCGCATCGGCCACGTCCGCCAACGGCGACTCGGGCTTCGAGGTAACGGCGATCACCTTGACGCCGAGTTTCTTGGCGGCTTCGGCATCCTCCACGGTGTGCTTGGTCTTCCCCGAGCCCGAGATGGCCACCAGCACGTCGCCTTCGTGCATGGAGGGACAGATGGTTTCCCCCATCATGTAGCTCGTATAGCCGATATGCATCATGCGCATCGCAAATGCACGCGCTTGGAATCCGGACCGGCCCTCGCCGGTGGCGTAGACGCGGTCGTTGCGCCCGATCACGCCCATGGCGTTGACCAGGTCACGCTCGTCCATCTTGGCGATCACGCCGTTGATCTCCTCGGCGATCTGATCCAAAATACGGTTCATCGTATATCTCCTTAGTAATTGCCTGTAGTCCCGTTGACGTTCCGCGGCCGTTTCCGGACCTACACCGTCAAATCCTTGCAACGGCGGGCTGCCGCGGCGATGTTGTCGGCCTTGGTGATGGCCGATCCCATGATCGCAATCTCCACGCCTTCCGCCGCCAACCCGGCCAGCTGGTCGGGCTTGATGCCACCTGCGACCGCAATACGACGGATCTGCGGGAACCGCTCACGGAACGCACGCACCTGTCCGACCGGGTCCGCGGTGGTACCGGAGTCGACCGAAGTGTGCAGACAGTACACGGCGTCGACGAATCCGCCGATTCGTTCGATACGCGCATCGTCGCACTCCAACAGGTCGATCATCATCGTGCCTTGGTGAGCGGCCGCGGACGCCGCGCACGCCTCCAACGTGCCCATCGACGCCGACCCCATGACGGTCAGGTACGCAAACCCACAGTCGTATCCCAGATCGAACTCGTACCTGCCTTCGTCGCAGGTCTTGATGTCGGCGAGCAGCGCCACCTGACCGCCATAGTCCTCCGTCAGCCTGGTCAGCGCACGCAGACCGTATTCCTTGGTCAGCGACGTACCGATCTCCACAACGTCGGCGGCATCCGCCACCTGCGCGACGATCGATCGCGCCTGCAGCATGTCGACCCGGTCAATGGCCACCTGCAGCTTCACAGCTCCACCTCCTTGCGCGGCGTGAACGCGATGAACTTCCGCAGCTCCTCCACAGTCGGCAGCCCCTCCGAATCGGAGACGCTGGTGACCTGGATCGCGCCGACGGCGTTCGCCCGCTCCAGCAGCGCATCGTCGTCAAGGCCCTCAAGCAGACCGGTGATCACGCCGGAGGCGAACCCATCGCCGGCGCCGACGGTGTCGACCACGTCCACCACGAAGCTGGGCACCACAACCTCCGTGCGGCCGCCGTCGGCATTGCGCCCGAACGCCACCGAGCCGGTGTCACCGAGCTTGACGATGACCTTGCCGATGCCCATATCCAGATAGTAGTCGGCGATGTCGCGCGGATCCTGGCGTCCGGAGAACAGCTGCCCTTCGGACAGGCCGGGCAGGAATACGTCGCATTTGGCGGCGAGCCGATTGGTCGCCTCGATCATCGCCTGCTGGCTCGGCCACAGGGTCGGGCGCGGGTTGGGGTCGAAGAGCACCGTCACGCCGTGTGCCTTGGCGGCGTCCACCAAGGCGTTGACGGTTTCATACGTCTGGTCGGTGAGTGCGGAGAAGATGCCGGTGACGTGCAGGATGCGCACGCCGGTGAAGTCCACATCGTCCACGATGTCCGGCGTGGTCTTCGAAGCGGCGGAACCGGCGCGGAAGTAGATCACCTTGGGCTCGCCGTCGCTGGAGCGGACCTTGAGCTGGAAGCCGGTGGCCGCGCCCGAGACGCGGCGGATGGCCGAGGTGTCGATGCCGGTGGCGTTCATGTAGTCCACGATGAGGTCGCCCTGCCAGTCGTCGCCCAGCTGCGTGACGTACCCGATGCTGTGCCCCTGGCGGCTGACGCCGATGGCGACGTTGAATTCGGCGCCAGCCATCTGCCGGGGCAGCTGCCGGGCTTCGAGATAGGTTTCGGTGGAATCGGCGATGAGGTTCACCATGGGTTCGCCGATGGTCATGACTTCAGGCATGATGCGCTTCTTTCTGATGCTGTTTGGCGTGTCGATTCGGGTTTGAGATGGCAGTGGGGTCAGGCGACCGCCTGGCGGACGAGTGCGACCTGTTCGGCGACGCGATCGGCCGGAATCGGGAACTCCAAGAAGACCGGCACGCTCGGGGCCAGCTGCGGCAGCATCGTCCGCCAGTCGATGACGCCGTCCTGCAGCATCGTGGTGGATAGCGCGGCCCGATCCGCCGCCCCGTTGACGTTCTTCAGATGGAAGACGGTGATGTCCGTCAGCAGTTGGGCGAACGCCGCGTCGGCGTCCTCGCCGCGCCAGAACCAGTTGCCTAGGTCGAAGGTGTATCCGATGGCGCCACCGACCTCATGGATATGGGCGAGCGACGCGGCGGTGCAGGCCAGGGTACCGTTCTCCGGGGTCTGGTCGTTCTCGATGGTCAGCGTCAGACCGCGTGCGCCGGCGGCACCGTCGATCGCGGCGATCACCGCCGCGTCCACATCCTTGACGTCGCCTTGGTTGAATTTGACGTTCCGGACGCCCATACGTACCGCCTCATCCAGGAAGCCTTCGAAACCCGGATTGGCCGCGCCGCCGATGGTCAGGGATTCCGGCACCGAGTAGAACAGGTCCAGCCCGTTGGCTTCGGCCGCCTCACGGATGCGGTCAAATTCCGCATCATCCTTGATGTATTCGCGGCGGACCTCGGCCAGGGTGACGCCGTGTCCCGCGATGGTCGGCAGCAGCGCGGACTGCGCGGTGCCGTTGTTGAGTTCCTGCATGTAGACGAGCAGGTTGATGCCGATGGTGGTCATAGTGGCTCCTTGATTGACGTTGACGATGATGTTGGATACGGATCAGAACAGGGTGAGCGCGGCGAGTCCCATGATCGGGAAGGTGCACAGCCAGTAGACCGGCACACCGTTCTTCAGGAAGGTCTTGGGCTCCAGCTCGTTGTATTCCACGGCCCACATGTTCCAGGACTGGGTCACGCAGCTGGAGATGCAGGTCATCGACGGGACCACGAGCATGGCGAACAGGAACCAGACGTCGAAGACGCCCATGCCCATCAGGATGCCGATGACGGCCGAACCCGCGCCGTACAGTTCCAGCGGGCCGCGGAACAGGGCGAGCGGCGCCAGGATGCAGACGGCCAGGCCGAGGATCAGCTCGTTGTTCGGCACCACCGAGGTCAACGCCGGTCCGAAGTCGGCCATGACGGTGACGGCGGTCTGCTGGAAGAACCTCAGCACGAGCAGCATGATGATCAGGCTGCCGATGTCGCCGATGGCGGTTTTGGCGGTGGAGTTGAGCATATCCACAAAGCCCTTGTAGCTCTTCATATGGCCGGTGCCGAGGAAGGCCAGGATGGAGGCCAGGAACAGGGCGGGGACCGAATCCCACTGGAACAGGATGCTCAGCGCCACAGGCACGATCGGCAGCACGTAGGTCCATACCGGCACCTGCGGGATCTCACCGGTGCGATCGGCGGGGTTGCCCACCTCGTACGGGGTGCCGTTCTTGATGGCCTTGGAGTTGATCAGGATGAAGATGATGACGGCCACCATCTGGATGACCATGGCGGGGATGCCGAAGCCCAGATAATGGCTGCCCCATTCAACCACCTGGCCGTCGGGGGAGTCGTAGTTCTGGTAGAAGGCCGCGAACTGCGCGAACATCACGCTGTTGATCCACATGGCGGCGCCGATCGACAGGGTGAACACCGGCACGGACACGCGCTTGGGCACGCCCAGATGGCTGAGGATCGGGAACAGGATCACGCCGATGGCGATGGCGGAGCCGACGCCGTAGGCGCTGGTGAAGATCAGGCAGGTCACCAGGGCCACGGCGATGGTGGCCAGCACCGGGCTTTTCTCACCGACCTTGGCGGTGCGGTAGGAGATCGAGGCGGCGATGCCGGTATCGACCAGCACACGGCCGAACCATGCGCCACAGACGATCTGGATGATGGTCGGACCGTACGTCAGGGCCGGCTGCGCGAAGACGTCGTTGATGATGTCGAACGGCTGGCCGACTCCGAAGGCCACGCCAAGGAAATAGATGGCCAGCCACACGATGGTCAGAATGAAGAACCCCACGGTGAGGTTGCCGCCACGCATGGCATAGAACACGAAGCACGCGAACGATGCGATGAGCAGTATGCCCATGATCCAGATAATCACGTTGCCTCTCCTCTCTACATTGAGTGGAACCGGCAGGCCATTGCCGTTTCCATTGTTACATCCATGTATCGTGTACCGATTTCGTTTATCGGTTACGTTAATCGGTAAACAACATGATATACCGCCGACGTTTATCGGTTAACTACGGCGTGTCGCAACTCACAGTTGACAAAAAGGCAGTAACCGCGCCGGCTCACTTTCGCACAGCGCCGGTGTATCAGCCGTTGAAAAGATTGCGGGAACAAGCCGGCTTACGCATACAAGTCAACAGTTGACCGACGAGCGGCGGTCGGACCGCCCTGCCATGGGATCAGACGATATGGATCATGCGACCGCGCGCAGGGCTGCTCATCGTGTCGAATCGAATATGCACAGCCGTGCGGGGACATCCACCACGGCATACGGGGAGTCGGAACCGTCATAGACGCGGGCCATCAGCGTCTCGGCCGCCACCCGACCCATCTCGATCGGCCGCTGATCCAAGCACGTGATCCCGAACCCGCAGTACCGGGCCCACAGTTCCTCGGCGAACGCGCACAAGCCGATCCCCTCAGGCAACGGCTGCGGCAACGTCCCGAGCAGGTCACGCATCGTCTCCTCATTGTTGGCGAACAGGCACACCCGATCGCCACGGTAGCGCGCCAGCAACGCCGCCATCATCTCACGCAGCCCGTCAACCGTCTCATACACCGATATCTCACCATGAAACCGCCCGGCCCCAAGGAACGATTCTACGGCCTCACGACGGGCGGTACGCGTGCTGACCCCCTCCGTCGGGCGCGTCACAAACACCACCGCGTCGAATCCCTGACTCTCCAAGTGAGCCATCATCTCGGACACGGCCTGCACATTGGCGGTCTGCACGCCATCGCAGACGGTCGGACGGATGATGCGGTCCAGCAATACCACCGGCTTATGCGTCTCCTCCAGACAATAGGAGGACAGCCAATCGTCGTTGCCGCCGACCGTGTTCACGATCAGACCATCGACCTGCGCATCCAGGAGCGATTCGATGTTGGCTCGTTCCAACGCCCCCTGGTTGTTGGAGTCGCTGACCAGCAGCTGCACGTCACGTTCCCGGCACACCTGCTGGATGCCCTTGAGCAGCAAAGAGCTGAACGGGTTGCCGATGTCGGCGATCGTCACGCCGATCATATGGCTCACGGTGGCCTTGAGCCCCTGCGCCATCCGGTTCGGACGGTACCCAAGCTCGTCGATCACCTGGGCTATGCGGGCCTTCGTCTCGTCGGACATATACCCGAAGTTCCCGTGCAGATATCGGGAGATCGTGGTCTTCGACACCCCCACCGCCGCGGCGACGTCCCCCATGCTGGGCTGCCGATTCGTTTTCGTCCTGCTCATGACTCCCATTGTCCATCATTCCCACGTCATCGCGGAGCATCCCAGGTAATCGGATGTTGGACAGTTCCGTGGGACCTGCCGCACCACCGCATAGAATATTGCCGTTTGGCAATGACCCAAAGTAGGGAGAGTCTATGTTCACCAACGAATATGTCAAGCGCGTGTATGCCCAGGTGGAGCAGCGCGACGGCGACCAGCCCGAGTTCCTGCAGGCCGTGCGCGAGGTTTTCGAAACCCTGGAACCCGTGTTCGACAAGCATCCGGAGTATGAGGCGAACGGCGTGCTCGAACGGTTCGTCGAACCGGAGCGCGTGGTCAAGTTCCGCGTGGTCTGGATGGACGACGAGGGCAAGCCGCAGGTCAACCGCGGTTACCGCGTGCAGTTCAACTCCGCGATCGGCCCGTACAAGGGCGGTCTGCGCTTCGACCCGTCCGTGAACGAGTCCGTGGTCAAGTTCCTCGGCTTCGAGCAGATTCTCAAGAATTCGCTGACCACGCTGCCGATGGGCGGCGGCAAGGGTGGCTCCGACTTCGACCCGCAGGGCAAGTCGGACGCCGAGGTCATGCGCTTCTGCCAGGCCTTCATGACCGAGTTGCAGCGCCACATCGGCCAGTTCACCGATGTGCCGGCCGGCGACATCAACGTGGGTGCCCGCGAGATCGGCTACCTGTATGGCCAGTACAAGCGCATCCGCAACGAGTACACCGGCGTGCTGACCGGCAAGGGCCTGGAATACAGCGGCTCGCTGATCCGCACCGAAGCCACCGGCTACGGCCTGTGCTACTACACGCAGGAGGCCCTGCGCGTGCTGCGCAACGACTCGTTCGAAGGCAAGACCGTGGTGGTCTCCGGTTCGGGCAACGTGGCCACCTACGCCATCGAGAAGGCCACCCAGATGGGAGCCAAGTGCGTGACCATCTCCGGCCGTGCCGGCTATGTCTATGACCCGAACGGCATCCAGCTGGATGTGCTCAAGGACATCAAGGCCCATCGCGGCAGCATCAAGGAGTATGTGGAGCGCGTGGAAGGCGCCGAGTTCCATGATGACGTCGACGGCGTGTGGGCCGTGCCGTGCGATATCGCCCTGCCGTGCGCCCATCAGAACGAGATCGACGGCGAAGCCGCCAAGAAGCTGGTGGCCAACGGCTGCACCGTGGTGTGCGAAGGCTCGAACATGCCGTCCACTCCGGAGGCCATCGAGGTCTACAAGGCCAACAACATGCTGTACGGCCCGGCCAAGGCCGCGAACGCCGGCGGCGTGGCCGTCTCCGGTCTGGAGATGAGCCAGAACTCCTATCGTCTGGCTTGGACCGCCGAGATGGTGGACGACAAGCTCAAGGAGATCATGACCGAGATCGTGGCCAACTCGCTGAACGCCGCCAAGGAATACGGTGTTGAGGGCGATCTGATGTCCGGCGCGAATATCGCGGGCTTCATCAAGGTGGCCGACGCGATGGTCGCCCAGGGCTGGTGCTGACCTCCGACATGGCCCGATAGAGCCCGACTACTCGACTAGGGGACTCCCGCAACTTGCGGGAGTCCCCTTTGTGTATAACCGAACCTGATACCCGGCTGCGTCCACGCATAAAAATATCCCGCACCATGCGGTGCGGGATGTCCGATATCGAGATATGCCGATCAGTCGTCGCCAAGGGTGACGTGGATGCCGCCGACCAGCGAACTGACCACGTTATACAGCAGCGCCACGATGGTGATCAGCACCGTGAAGATCACGACCTCGATGATCGAGAAGATCGTCACGGCCGACAGCACGGTGCTCAGCGAGAACACGTTCGCCAGATCCAATCCGCTGGCGTCCAGACCGGTGGTGGAGACCAGCTGGGTGATCTGATCGAACACGCCCACCACATTCAGCAGCGCCCACAGCAGGCCGGCGGCCACGATCTGGATGAGGCCTGCGGCGATCGACAGCATGAACGTGACCTTGGCCACGGACCAGGCATCCACGCGTGTCAGCGACAGGCTCATGCGGCGCGCCCTCGGCGCGGGACGGCGCACCGGACGGGAGGGAATCGTGCCACCGGAATGCTCACGCTCCTGCTCCTCGCTGATCAACGGCTGATTGGAGACGGAACGTGCCACTCGCGGAGCGGCCGACTCCTGTTGGTCGTCCATATAGTCGACGACCTCATCCACCTCGGGATTCTGATCCTCAGGATTCTCACTCATCGTTGCTCCTTGGAAATCAAGCTCTTGTACGTGACGCTACCAGTGTTTCAGGACGATTACTCGCCGTCCGGGCCGGTCTGCACAGTCTCAACAGGCTGGGACTGCCCCTTTTCGGACTGTTCCGGCGCTTCGTCGGTCTCGTCATCCTGCTCGGCGTTGCGGGCGATCGAGATGATCACGTCACCCTTGTCCGGCTTGGCCAGGGTCACGCCCTGCGTGGTACGACCGGTGCGCTTGACCTCGGACACATCGGAGCGAATCACCTTGCCGGAACGCATGATGGCCATGACCTGATCGCCTTCGTCCACCACCAGTGCGCCGACCAGGGATCCACGTTCGTCGGTCAGTTGCACGGCCTTGACGCCGAAGCCGTTACGGCCCTGCAGACGGTATTCGCTGATCGCGGTGCGCTTGGCGAAGCCCTCGTCGGTGACCACCAGCAGATCCTTGTCGGTGTCTCCCCAGACCACATCCATGGCCAGCAGCTCGTCGCCGTCGCGGAACTTCATGCCCTGCACGCCGGCGGTCTGGCGGCCCATCGGACGCAGCTGCTCGTCGTCCGCCTTGAACTTCAGACTCATGCCATGGCGCGATACCAGGATGATATCGTCCTCGGCGTTGCACAGCGCAGCACCGATCAGCTCGTCCGCGTTCTCGCCGTTCTCGTCGGCCATCAGGCGTACGGCGATCAGGCCGCCCTGACGCGGCGAATCGTACTCGGCCAGCGCGGTCTTCTTGACCTTGCCGGAACGGGTGGCCAGCACCAGATACTTGGCGACCTCATAGTTCGGGATCGACAGCACGGTCTGGATCGACTCGCCGGGCGCGAACTGCAGCAGGTTGGCCACATGCTGACCCTTGGAGTCGCGCGACCCCTCGGGCAGCTCATACGCCTTCAGCCGGTAGACGCGCCCCTTGTTGGTGAAGAACAACAGCCAGTTGTGCGTCGAGGTCAGGAAGAAGTGATCGACCACGTCATCCTCGCGCAGCTTGGCGCCCTTGATGCCCTTGCCGCCGCGGTGCTGGGCGCGGTATTCGTCGGCCTTGGTGCGCTTGATGAAGCCGGAGTGCGTGACGGTGACCACCACGTTCTCTTCGGCGATCAGATCCTCCACGTTCATCTCGCCGGAGTACGGCAGGATGCGCGTGCGGCGTTCGTCGCCGTACTTGGCCACGATCTCGTCGAGTTCGTCGCCCACGATCTTGCGCTGGCGCTCCGGCTTGGCCAGGATGTCCTCATAATCGGCGATCCTGCGCATGAGCTCGTTATGCTCGTCCAGGATCTTCTGCGCCTCCATGTTGGCCAGGCGCACCAGCTGCATCGACAGGATGGCGTCGGCCTGGACCTGGTCGATGTCCAGGAACTCCATCAGCTTCGGCCGGGCGTCCTCGCGGCCCTGGCTGGAGCGGATGAGCCGGATGACCTCCTCGATGGCGTCCAGCGCCTTGAGCAGACCCTGCAGGATATGGTCGCGCTCCTCGGCCTCCCGCTTCAAGTAGCGGGTGCGGCGTTCGATGACGTCCAGCTGGTGCTTCACCCAATGGCGGACGAACGCGTCCAGCGACAGCGTACGCGGCACGCCATCGACCAGCGCCAGCATGTTCGCGCCGAAGGTCTGCTGCAGCTGCGAATGCTTGTACAGGTTATTGAGCACCACCTTCGGCACCGCGTCGCGCTTGAGCACCAGCACCAGGCGCTGGCCGGTACGGCCCGAGGTCTCGTCGCGCATGTCCGCGATGCCCTGGATCTTGCCGTCGCGCACGGCCTCGCGGATCGATGCGGCCAGACGGTCGGGGTTGACCTGGTACGGCAGTTCGGTGACTACCAGGCACATGCGGCCCTTGATCTCCTCGGTGTTGACCACGGCGCGCATGGTGATCAGGCCGCGACCGGTACGGTACGCCTGTTCGATGCCCTTGTGGCCGAGGATGGTCGCGCCGGTGGGGAAGTCGGGGCCCTTGATGCGGGCGATCAGCGCGTCCAGCAGTTCCTCGCGGCTGGCGTCGGGGTGGTCGAGCGCCCAGTGCACGCCGTCCGCAACCTCGCGCATGTTGTGCGGGGGGATGTTGGTGGCCATGCCGACGGCGATGCCGGAGGAGCCGTTGACCAGCAGGTTCGGGAAGCGAGCCGGCAGCACGGTCGGCTCCTGGGTCTTGCCGTCGTAGTTGGGCACGAAGTCGACGGTGTCCTTGTCGATGTCGCGCACCATCTCCATCGCCAGCTGTGCCATACGGCACTCGGTGTAACGCATGGCGGCCGCCGGGTCGTCGCCGGGGGAGCCGAAGTTGCCCTGGCCGTCCACCAGCAGGTAGCGCATCGCCCACGGCTGGGCCATACGCACCAACGTGTCGTAGATGGCCGAGTCGCCGTGCGGATGGTACTTACCCATCACGTCGCCGACCACGCGGGAGCACTTGTTGTATCCGCGATCCGGGCGGTAGCCGCCGTCGTACATCGCGTACACCACGCGGCGGTGCACGGGCTTCATGCCGTCGCGCACGTCCGGCAACGCGCGCTCCACAATCACCGACAGGGCATAGGCCAGATACGATTCACGCATCTCCTTCTGCAGGTCGGTCGGCTGGATGCGTTCCCCGGACATCAGACCATAGTCGGTGTCATCGGCCTCCTGAGGGCTTAACGGCTCCATCGAGCCGTTGGGCAGGTGCTGTTCGTCGGCACCCTCGTTCGTGTTCATTTCGTCTGCCACGATGTTCTACATCCCTTCATACTCAGGCATCGATGAAACGTGCGTCATGGGCGTTGCGCTGGATGAACAGACGGCGGGGCTCCACCTCGTCGCCCATCAGCATGGAGAAGGTCTCATCGGCCTGGGCCGCGTCCTCGATGTGGATCTGCTTCAAGATGCGGTGCTCCGGATCCATGGTGGTCTCCCACAGCTCCTGGTAGGTCATCTCGCCCAGACCCTTATACCGCTGGATGCCCTCGCCCTTGGGCAGCTGGCGGCCCGCGGCCTTACCCTCGGCCAGCACACGGTCGCGTTCCTTGTCGGTGTACACGAAGTCGTGCGGTCCCTTGGTCCATTTGAGTCGGTACAGCGGCGGCATGGCCACGTACACGTAGCCGGCCGTGATCATCGGGCGCATATACCGGAAGAACAGGGTCAGGTTCAGCGTGGCGATGTGCGCGCCGTCCACGTCGGCGTCGGCCATGATGATGACCTTGTGGTAGCGCACCTTGGAGATGTCGAAGTCCTCGCCGTAGCCGCCGCCGATGGCGGTGATCAGCGATTCGATGGTGTCGGACTTCATCATGCGGTCCAGCGAGGCGCGCTCGGTGTTCAGGATCTTGCCGCGCAGCGGCAGGATGGCCTGGGTGATCGGGTTGCGCCCCTGGATGGCGGAGCCGCCTGCCGAGTCGCCCTCCACGATGAACAGCTCGCACTCGCTCGGATCGTTGGACTGGCAGTCCTTGAGCTTGTCCGGCATGCCGGCCGTCTCGAAGATGGACTTGCGGCGCGTGTTCTCACGGGCCTTCTTGGCCGCGATGCGGGCGCGGGAGGCCTCGATGGCCTTCTGGATGACGTTCTTGGCCTCGGTGGGGTGGGCATCGAACCAGTCGCCGAGCTTGTCGGTCATCACGCGCTGCACGAAGGCCTTGGCCTCGGAGTTGCCGAGCTTGGTCTTGGTCTGGCCCTCGAACTGCGGGGTCGTCAGCTTGACGGACACCACCGCGATCAGGCCCTCGCGGACGTCGTCGCCGGACAGGTTCTCGTCCTTGTCCTTGAGGATGTTCTTCTCACGGGCGTACCGGTTGACCAGCGAGGTCAGCGCGGCGCGGAAACCCTCTTCGTGCGTGCCGCCCTCGGTGGTGGAGATCGTGTTCGCGAAGGTCCGGACCGCCTCGGAATACGCCGTGGTCCACTGCATGGCGACCTCGGCGGAGATGCCGATCTTCAGGTCCTCGGATTCGAAGTCGATGACTTCCGGCTCGATCGGCGTGGCCTTGCGGGACTTGACCATGTAGTCCACATAATCCTTGATGCCGTTCTCGTACCGGTAGGTCACGCTGCGGTGCAGCTCCTCGACGGGGTTGTCGCCGTCGCCGGCCACCTCGTCACCCGCCTGGTCGATCTCGCGCAGGTCGGTGAGCGAGATCTTCAAGCCCTTGTTCAGGAAGGCCATTTGCTGGAAACGGGAACGCAGGGTTTCGAAATCGTATTCGGTGGTTTCGAAGATCGCCGGATCGGCCCAGAACGTCACCGAGGTTCCGGTCGATTCCTCCGCGCCCATCGGCTCACCCTGCTTGAGCGGCGCGGTCGGCTTCTGGTCGATGTAGGTCTGCGTCCAGTGGTAGCCCTGACGACGCACCTCGATGTCCACCCGCGTGGACAGCGCGTTGACCACCGAGATGCCGACGCCGTGCAGACCGCCGGACACCGCGTAGCCGCCGCCGCCGAACTTGCCGCCGGCGTGCAGTTTGGTCATCACGGTCTCCACGCCGGAGATGCCGGTCGCCTCCACGATGTCCACGGGGATGCCTCGGCCGTCGTCGTCCACGCGCACGCCGTTGCCCGGCAGGATGGTGACCTCGATGTGCGAGGCGAATCCGGCCAGGGCCTCGTCCACGGAATTGTCCACGATCTCATACACCAGATGGTGCAGGCCACGGGGGCCGGTGGAGCCGATGTACATGCCCGGGCGGATGCGCACGGCTTCAAGCCCCTCAAGCACCTTGAGGTCGCTGGCTTCGTAATGCTCCGGGGCCAAGGAATCGTCCAACTGGGCGTCCTGCAGGTCATTGTCGGTACTGGCGGCGTTCATCGTATCGGGGTCGTTCAGCGCGTCCGTCTCAGGGTCTGCCACAGAACTTCCTTCCTACTTGATTTCCTTACGTACGAAGGTTCTACTTTCATACGATATGCCCTAAAACGCAAATAACAGGGCCTTCTAGGGTCTAAATACTCTATCTAATACCCTACTCGTCTACAGGGACTTTGCGCCTAGAGCGCCATTATCGGCCCCAGCGCCGCATATGGACGTATCGGCCCTGCGACTGCCGTGGTCCGGTGACCTGGATGCGTTCGATATCGAGCCCCGCCAGCCGTTCCCGGATCGTCGCCGTCAACTGCGGAACCAGATAGTTCAGTTGCGTGGCCCACACCGGGGATTCCGCGCGGATGGTCAGCACGCCGTCGCGGAAATCCGCGACCTGCGAATGCGCGGCGATCGCATCGCCCACCACCAGATTCCATTGGGTGCGCAGCTGCGCCACCTTCAGATGGGGCACCCAATGGCCCTCGCCGGCAATCGTCCCAAGCACCCCGCCCAACGTATCCGGGTCACGACCGGGCTTGCCGAAGTTCTCCCAGGCCTCCTCCGCCTTGCGCTCACGGTCGCGGCGCGAATCCGACCGGGCCATCAGCCGGTCGAACACCTCGGCGGGCAGCCGGCGCTGATCCAGGTGCAGCAGTACGACGGCGGGAACGCTCATGCCTCACCCGCATCCGCAGATCGCCGCATATTCTCCAGGAATTCCCGTGCCATCGCGTCCGGGTCGTGGGCCAGACGCTGGCTCTCCGCCAGCTGCGCCACGTCGATGACGTGCATCCCCGGTGATGCAGGGATGTCGTTCCGGGCCGCCGCCGTGATGAACACCTGCTCCCGGCCCTGCGCGAACTCCATGATCTGACGGCGTCGTGCATCGTCCAACTGCGCGAACACGTCGTCCAGGATGATGATCGGGTCGATGCCGCGCTCCTGCGCCACCAGCGCGTGCAGCGCCATCTTCAGCGCCCACGCCAACGTCCACATCTCGCCGTTGGACGCGAACTCACGGGCCGGCATGCCATGGAGCAGCACGGTCATGTCGTCTCGCTGCGGACCGATCAGGTTCTGCCCGCGCGCCACCTCGCCCGCATACAACCGCTGGAAGCGGCGGCTGAGCTCCTGTTCCGGCTGGTCGAAGAGCAGGACCTCATCGAACGAGGGCTGATAGGCCAGTTCCGCCTGTTGTCCCTCGCCAGCCACGGCGGCGTAGATGCGGGAGAACGGCTCCTTCAGCCGGTCCACCAGGGACGCCCTCAGCCTGGTCAGTTCCACGCCGACCTCGATGAACTGCCCCGTCCAGATCTCCAGACCGCTCAACGCCGCCGGTGCGTCATCCGCCCGCTGCCCCAACTGTTTGAGCAAGGCCGCCCGTTGCTTGGCGATATGGGTGCACTGCTGGAGCAGATCCGCATACTCGGGGGCCAGCAGCACCCCGGACTGGTTGAGCAAGGTTCGGCGCGCGGAGGGGTCGCCGGCCACCAATCGCTGGTCCTCGGGTGCGAAGGCGATGCACGGCACCCTGCCGACGATATCCCTCATATAGTGGGAGGCGCCGCCGTTGATGCGGGCACGGTTCGCGCCACGGGCGTTGAGGGTGATCTCATACGTGGTGTCCGCCGGATCACGCCCGTCCGATGCCGCCTCTGACGTATTGACGCGGATGGTGGCCGAGGCGGCGTGCTGCTGGATGAGCGGGGCCAGGGTGGAGGCCCGGTGGCTGGCGCCGGTACCGAGGACTTCGATGGACTCGACCAGATTGGTTTTGCCCAGGCCATTGGCCCCGTACAGCACCGTGATGCCCGGTTCGAAATCCACCACGCACCGGGTCCATGAACGGAAATGGTCCAGCGCCAGCCGTGTAATATGCACCCCGCGGCCTCGGCTCTCAGTTGTTGAAGCGCATCGGCACCAGCAGGTAGCGGTAGTCCATCGATTCGTCCGAATCGGCTTCCTGCTGACCGTTGAACTCCACCGGCTTGACGGCGGTGGTCATCTTCATGCGCACGAACGGTTCCGTGATGGCGCTCAGGCCCTCGATCAGGTACGAGGGGTTGAAGGCCACGGTGATGTCGTCGCCGTCCATGTCGATGTCCAGCGTCTCGATGGCCTGCGCCTCGTCCACGGCGCCTGCGGACAGGGTGAGTTCCTGGCCTTCGAACACCATGCGGATCGGGGCGTTGCGTTCGGCCACCAGTGCCACGCGCTTGATGGCCCCCAGCAGCACCTGCTTGTCGATCACGGCCTGGATCGGGTATTCGTCGGCGAACAGACGGTCCACGGCGGGGAATTCGCCGTCGATGACCTGCGAGGTGGAGGTGCGTCCGGCGTTCTCGAAGCCCAGCAGCGACGGGGTGTCGGTATCGAGGTCCAGAACCACGTTCTGGTGCTCGTCCAGCGAGCGGGCCACGTCGCGCAGCAGGGAGCCGCGTACCAGCGTGGTGGTGCTGAGGTCGCGGTCCTGCGGGGTCCAGGAGAAGCTGGAGCGGGACAGGCGGAAGCGGTCGGTGGAGGTCATGACGACCTTGTCGCCCTCGAACTGGATGCGGACGCCGGTCAGCACCGGACGGTTCTCCTCGCGGGAGACGGCAACACTGGCCTGGGACACGGCCTGCACGAAGGTCGGCGCGTCGACCTGGCCGATCTTGGCCGGCACGATCGGCAGATCGGGGTATTCGGTATCCGGCATGAGCTGCAGAGTGAAGGTGGATTTGCCGGAACTGATGGTCAGCGTCGAGGCGTCGGTGGACAGGTAGGTCTTTTCCGCAGGCAGTGACTTGGTGATGTCGGCCAGCAGCTTGCCGAGCACCAGGGCCGTGCCGGGTTCGTCGATGCCTGCCTCGATGTGATGGCGGGCGGAAATTTCGTAGTTGAATGCGGAAAGTTGCAGGGTGCCGTCGATGGCTTCAAGACGGATACCCGCCAGAATCGGGTTGGCGGGACGGGCGTCAATGACGCGTGTGGTCCAGGCCACGGCATCGGCCAGAGCTGCGGAATCGATTTCGACTTTCATGCTGTCCTCGTTTCGTTCAGGTGCTGAGTTCATTCTAGCTGTTGCCGTGATGAACGGAACGGGAGTCTGGGGGCGGACGTTATGGTTGCGGCGATTACCTGTACACGGGGAATAGTCAACACCATAAGCACGGTGGATATGTGGATAACAATCTGGATCGTATGCGGGAGAACGGTTATCCACAGGTGTGTGAATGTGGATAAGTGAAGGACAGCGTGTGGATAAGTCTTGAAGTTATCCACCGTCAACGGGCGGCTCCGCGCGTATCCACATGTTAGGCGTGGTTGCGCACGCATTGTCCACCGCGATTTTGCGTGTCGCCCACCAGTTATCCAGAGGGTTTACCCACATTTGTGAATAAGTATGTGGATAACTTTGTGCATACGAATATGATGACGCCCTCCCACGGTGACCGCAGGGAGGGCGTCGTATGCGGTGGCGCAGCAGCGCCTGCTGACTACTTGTGGTAGTACGTCGAGCGTTCGAATTTCGGCTCGCAGCACACGTTGATGCCCAAGCGCTTGAGCAGGGCCTCGTCGGAAGCCGAGATGATGACCGAGAAGAACGCGTCGCAGCCGCGCAGCTTCGGCAGACCGGCCAGCACGCGGGCCGCGACCTCGCTGGTAGCGGAGGTGATGGAGAGCGCGATCAGCGTCTCATCAGGGTGCAGACGCGGATTATGGCTGCCGAGCTGCTGGGTTTTGAGCCGGCTGATGGGTTCGATGGCCTCGTTGGAGATGACCTCCAGCTCCATATCCACGCCGGTGACCTGCTTGAGAGCGTTCATCAGCAGGGAGCTGGCGGCCCCCAGACGGTCGGAGGTCTTGCCGGTGACCACCGAGTTGTCCGGAAGGATCATGGCGCCGGCCGGCGTCCCCGTGGCCTCCTCCTTGAGCAGGGCCGCCGAGCGCGCGGGTGAGTAATCCTTGGAGACCCCGGCCTTCTTCATGATGAGTTCGAGCTTGTCCACGTACTCCTGGCCGGTGCCGGTGCGTCTGACCTGCACGGCCGCGGTGAAGTAGCGCCGCACGATCTCCATCCTGGCGGCCTCGGCGCAGGCCTCGTCATCGGTGATGGCGAAGCCCACCATGTTGACACCCATGTCGGTGGGGCTCTGGTAGGGGGAGGTGCCCAGGATCTTCTCCATCAGCGCCTTGACCACGGGGAACGCTTCGACGTCACGGTTGTAGTTCACCGTGGTCTTGCCGTAGGCCTCCAGATGGAACGGGTCGATGATGTTGGAATCGTCCAGATCGACGGTGGCGGCCTCGTAGGCGATGTTGACCGGGTGTTTCAGGGGCAGGTTCCACACGGGGAAGGTTTCGAACTTGGCGTAGCCGACGGCGATGCCGCGTTCGTGCTCGTGATACACCTGGGAAAGGCATGTGGCCAGTTTGCCCGAACCGGGCCCCGGCGCGGTCACCACCACCAACGGACGCGTGGTCTCCACGTATTCGTTGCGTCCGTATCCGTTCTCGGAGACGATCAGATCGATGTCGTGCGGGTATCCCTCGATCGGGTAATGGAGCTTGCAGGGTATGCCGAGCATCTGCAGGCGGTGGCGGAAGACGTCCGCCGCCTGCTGCCCGGCATATTGCGTCAGCACGACGGCGGCCACGGCCAGGCCGTTGGTGCGGTAGATGTCCGCCAGGCGCAGCACATCCTCGTCGTAGGTGATGCCCAGATCGCCGCGTTCCTTGTTCTTCTCGATGTCGTTGGCGTTGATGGCGATGATGATCTCGACGTCCTCCGCCAGGCTCTTCAACATGCGGAACTTGGTATCGGGCTGGAACCCCGGCAGCACGCGGCTGGCATGGTAGTCGTCGAAGAGTTTGCCGCCGAACTCCAGATACAGTTTGCCGCCGAACTGGGCGATGCGTTCCCGGATATGCGCGGCCTGCAGTTCGATGTACTTGTCATTGTCAAAACCTTGGCGCATGGGCATCTCCCTCATCATCATGAGTCTCGCCCGAGCTCAGGGACGCCGGCCGGGACTCGTTATTCCAACGCATCACCCGGTCATGGCCTGCTGCCGACGGGCAATCATGCTACGAGTATAGCGGTGCCCCGCAATGACCCCCGCGGTTGCGGGACGTCACTCCGCGGAACGCTGCTTGAGACGCACCGTGAGCTCCATCACGTAGTTGTAGATCTCCTGCTTCTCCCGCATCTCGTCGCTGATGCGCGTGCATGCGTGCATGACGGTGGTGTGGTCGCGTCCGCCGAACACGTCGCCGATGTCCTTCAGGCTGATGCTGGTCATCTCGCGGGACAGGTACATGGCGATCTGCCGGGCCAACGCCACGTTCTTGGTTCGCGTGCGTCCGACGATCTGATCGAAGGTCAGGTGGAAGTACTTGGCGACCTGGCCGATGATGTCGGAGGGCTTGACCTCCACGTCCGTGGTGAAGAAGTCCTGCAGCGTCTGTTCCGCCAACGCCTTGGTGACGGGTTGGTTGCTGAGCGAGGCGACCGCGGTGACGCGTGTGAGGGCGCCTTCGAGTTCTCGGATGTTCTCGGTGAACCGTTCCGCGATCAGGTCCAGGACGTCGTTGGGGATGGTGACGCCGTTCATGCCGCTCATCATGCGCAGGATGGCGATGCGGGTCTCCAGGTCCGGCGGCTTGACGTCCACGGTCAGACCGGCATCGAACCGGCTGATCAGACGTGCCTCGAATCCTTTGAGGTTTTTGGGTGCGACGTCGCTGGCGATGACGATGCGTTTGCTGGCCTGGTAGAGGCTGTTGAAGGTGTGGAAGAACTGTTCGAGGGTGGCCTCCTTGCCGCCGAGGAATTGGATGTCGTCGATGAGCAGGACGTCGACCTGGCGGTAGCGTCGGTTGAATTCGGCGATGCGGCCCTGGCTTTGGTTGGGGTTCTGGAGGGCGTCGATGAATTCGTTGGTGAATTCCTCGGATGTGACGTAGCGTACCTTGAGGGTGGGGTCCTTGACGAGGGCGTAGTTGCCGATGGCGTTGAGCAGGTGGGTTTTGCCCAGTCCTGATCCGCCGTAGATGCATAGGGGGTTGAAGTCCTGGCCGGATCCTTCGGCGACGGCGAGGGCGACGGTGCGTGCGAAGCGGTTGGAGTCGCCGGGCACGAACGTGTCGAACGTCGCATTCTTATTCAGATGCGTCTCCGGATCCAGCGCCGGTCCACGCTCGCCGCTCTCGAACGATTGCGATGGGATCATGGCGGGGATGGGCAGCTGGCCCTGGACCGAGGTCTTGCCCGCGTACGGGTCGAATGCGGACGGGACCTCCGGCGTGCGCTCCTCGTGCCGGACGGGCTTGGCATGCGGCCGCTCAGTCTGCGCGGCGGGGCGTTCCTCGACGGCGGGCGCGATCTTGAACGCGGGGAACATCTCCTGTCCGGAGGCGATCCGCAGCGCATTCATCAGTGATTCGTTGAGCGTGGTCTGCAAGGTCTGCTGGACCTCGGCGTTGCTGACGCACAGCACGATGGTGGTGCCGAACACCGCTTCGGGCACGACGTCCTCGAACCATCCCTTTTCGCGGGCCGACAAGGTGCTGCTATGGAGAATGGCCAGCGCGTCCGACCAGATGTCGGCCGCCTGCGTTGCCGCAGGGTTGATCGTCGTATCAGCCACCAGGGTCCCTTTCCTCATTGCAGCGTGTTGTTGCCAACTGAAATACAGTAGTCCATGTTTACTCCGAATCTCGGAAGTTATCCACACCCTTGCGTGTTGAAATGACTGGATTGTGAATAACATTCGTGTAATTTGTGGATAACTTTCCGCATATGTGCGGCACCATTCCAACGTTTTACGGCCGGTGTTTGTGAAGTTGGCTTGAACAAACGCGTCCGGTGTTTTGACTTGGGGTAGGGGTCAGAGTACGTTAGTAGAGCTTGACTCATGAGGAGCCACGCTCAGGCGTGGCAAAAACACCGGGAGCATTAGATTATGAAGAGGACATTCCAACCGAACAACCGCCGTCGTCACATGAAGCACGGTTTCCGTCTGCGTATGCGCACCCGTTCCGGCCGCGCCGTCATCAACCGTCGTCGCGCCAAGGGCCGCAAGTCCCTCTCCGCCTGATTCCAACAGCGCGGGACAGCGTGGAGCGGCTGAGGAGCCACCGTGAATTCGTCGCGGTGCTGAAATGCCGCCGCAGGGTCTCTGATTCGGACATCGTCGCGCACTATCTGGTACGCGGCGATGTTTCGGAGGCTGCAAACCCGGCGGATGTTCATCGTCGCCTCGGCCTCGCTGTGTCCAAAGCCGTTGGCAATGCGGTAACCAGGAATACCGTCAAACGTCGGTTCCGGGTATCGGCGGCACGTTATCAGGATGCGTTGCCCCCGAACTGTGATGTGGTGCTTCGGGCCAAGCCCAGCGCTTCATCCGCATCCTTCGCTTCGTTGGATAGCCAGATTCATTCCCTGTTCGAATCCATCGCACGCAAATCGGGACAACGATGAACGGCAGCGCAGGCAGGGGCATGATTCGGTGTATCCGGTGGTATCAGCGTCATATCTCCGCGAACACTCCTGCATGCTGCAAGTACTATCCCACGTGCTCTCGGTACGCCATAGAAGCCATTGAACGGTTCGGCGCGTGCCGTGGAGGACTGTTGGCGGTGTTGCGTCTGCTCAGATGCCGGCCGTGGAGTCGTGGCGGGATCGATGACGTACCCCAACGGTATTCGCTGTTCTACAGATTTTCCTGGTCCAAGGCTCACGAGGAGCCTCGGTTGACACCACTGGCCTGGGACGATAAGGAGAAGGCCTGATCATGAATACTTCGAACGAGTTTTTGCTGGATACCAGCTTCTTCGGTTGGCTGTACAAGATTCTGACGCCGATCGAATGGCTGATGACGCAGGTGATGAACCTGTTCCATGAATTCCTGAAGCTGCTGGGCATGTCGCCGATCGGTTTCTCCTGGGTGCTGTCCATCGTCTTCCTGGTGCTGGTGGTGCACGCGTGCATCTTCCCGCTGTACTACCGGCAGATGAAGTCGATGCGCAAGATGCAGGCGCTTCAGCCCAAGATGCAGCACATCCAGAACAAGTACAAGGGCAAAACCGACCAGGCCAGCAAAGAGGCGCTGAGCCGCGAGATGATGAAGCTGTACCAGGACAACGACGCGAACCCCGCCGGCTCGTGCCTGCCCATGCTCATCCAGGGCCCGGTGTTCATGTGCATGTTCTATGTGCTGTCCGCCATCCCCTACATCGCCGACGGCAAGCGTGCCGCCCTGGGCGCGTTCGACCAGGCGACCGCCGAGGAATTCTCCCAGACCACCGTGTTCGGGGTGAGCGTGACCGATAACTTCACCACGGCGGACACGTCGGGCAAGATCGTCATCGGCATCTTCGTGGCGCTGATGTGCGCCTGCATGTGGTTCATGCAGTACAACAGCATGAAGCGCAACATGAACCAGGAGGCCATGGTCGGACAGGCCGCCATGATGCAGAAGATGATGCTCTGGGTGTTCCCGATCATGTACATCTTCTCCGGCATCGCGATGCCGTTTGCCGTGCTGGTGTACTGGCTGACCAACAACATCTGCAACCTGCTGCGTTCGATGTGGCAGATCTACAACTTCCCGACCCCGGGATCCCCGGCGTCCGAGCGCAAGAAGATCCGCGACCATGACCGTGAGAACGCCCGCCGTGCCAAGGCGGGCCAGATCTCCCTCGAGGAGGAGGAGCTGGTCAAGGCCAAGGAGGAGGCCGAACGGCGCGAGACCCAGGGGTATCAGCGCCAGCAGCCGCAGCGTAAGAAGCGGAAGAAGAAATAACGATCGTTGCGTCCCCGCCGTATGTCGGATGGCGGGGACGCATCCTTTTCCGATACCGCGTAAGCTCGGTATCGGTGAACGACTTGAACAACAACCCCTCGAGTAAGGAGTACAGAACAATGGCGCAGGATGACGACGAGAAAACGATGGATCAGCTCAATGATGAAGCCGACATCGCCGCCGATTATCTTGAGGGCCTGCTGGATATCGTCGATTACGAAGGCGATATCGAGTTGGGCGTCCGCAACAACCGCCCCATGGTGCAGATCGTTGCCGATGACGATTCGGACATCAAGCATCTGATCGGCCGTCATGGCGAGGTGGTGGACGCGTTGCAGCAGCTGACGCGTCTTGCGGTGCAGCAGAAGACCGGTGAGCGTTCCCATCTCATTGTGGATGTCGATGGATTCCTGAAGCGTAAGCGGCAGCATCTGCGTGACGTTGCGTTGGATGCCGTGGATGAGGTGCGCGAGACCGGCGAACCGGTCAACCTCAAGCCGATGAATTCCTTCGAGCGCAAGGTGATCCACGATGTGGTGCGCGAGGAGGGGCTCAAGTCCCGCTCGCATGGCGAGGAACCCCATCGCTACGTGACGGTGTATATGAAAGCCGGTAACGACGAGTGATGTCCATATTGTGGACATTGGGTTTCGAAGTATAAGATATGATGGAGGACCGTTGTCGGTCCTCCATCATTGTATGTATCGAATGAGAGGATGCGTTCATGCCCGAAGATGCCGAGATTCATGATCCGTTGGATGATTCTCCGATTCTCGAAGAGGTGCTTGGGGAGGCGTTGCCGCGCTTGCGGAAGTTTCACGTGAAACTTTTCACGGAAGGGGAGCCCAGAGGACTGATCGGACCAAGGGATGTCGGAATCCTGTGGGAGCGGCACATCCTGAATTCGGCGGCCATCGTGCCGTTCATCCGACGCGAGATCGGCAAGACGAACGCATCGATCGCCGATGTCGGCAGTGGTGGGGGATTCCCGGGTATTGTGGCTGCGGCTTGCATGCCGGAACATCGCTTCACGTTGATAGAACCGATGGAGCGTCGTGTGGAGTGGCTGCATGAGTGTGTGGAGCTTATGGGGCTGTCCAATGTGACGGTGATCAGGGCGCGCGCCGAAGAGATCATCGCTGCGCTGAAGCGGCGAGATGCGCAGGTGCGACCGTTCGATGCGGTGACCTGCAGGGCTGTGGCTCCCATGACGAAATTGACCGGCTGGACGTTGCCGATGCTCAAGCCCCAGGGCAGCCTGATCGCCTTGAAGGGGCGTTCTGCCCAGGTGGAACTGGACAAGGCCGAGCGTGTTATTCGTACCGCAGGGGGTATGCGCGCACGCGTGGTTGTGGCCCCGGTCGGCGGTGATCTGGAGCCGACCCACGTGGTTATTGTGCGCAAACGATAAGCGTTATCCACAGTTATCCACGTATGTGTGGATAATTCTGTGGATAACTTTTTCGTTGAAATATCAACGATTATCGGCAATTCATGTTGACTTGTGGAATGAGTTATCCACATTGTTGATGACATTATCCACATGGTTGACGAAGGCTGTGCAATGTCCATGCGCACAGTGAGACTTGAAGGTACTGGTAAAACTGAGGAGGGCTGTTCATGGCGGAGCAACAACACGGAATCGAGTCTGCCGCTGAGACGATTCAACGGATCTTTCAAGGCGGTGGCTCGCCGTTAGGCGCCGATATAGTGGATGCAGCCAGCCGATATCGCCGACTTCAGCAATCCGTGTTTCCCAAACCACAGCGTACCCGTTGCATTGCCGTCGCCAACCAGAAGGGTGGCGTGGGCAAAACATCCACTACGGTGAATGTTGCCGCGGCACTGGCCGATCACGGTGCTCATGTATTGGTCATCGATATGGACCCTCAGGGCAACGCCTCCACTGCATTGGGGATTATGCACTCATCAGGGCAGCCTTCCGTCTATGACGTGCTGGAAGGACGGCTGTCCATTGCGGAAGTGATGCAACCGTGTCCGGATTTTTCATCATTGCAGGTGGTGCCAGCCTCCATCGATCTCAGCGGTGCCGAGCTGGAAGTCGCGGATATGCCCGATCGCACCTTCCTGTTGAAGCGGGCGCTCGACGCGCATCTCGCCGATCATGATCTGGACTATGTCATCATCGATTGCCCTCCGAGCTTGGGACTATTGGTCATCAACGCGATGTGCGCGGTCACGGAGATGCTGATCCCGATCCAGGCCGAATATTACGCGTTGGAGGGATTGGGACAGCTCATCAACACCATCGGGCTGGTACAGGAGCATTACAATCCTGCGCTGATTGTTTCCACAATGCTGGTCACGATGTTCGACCGCCGTACGTTGCTGAGTCGTGAAGTCTTCGACGAGGTGAAGAAGCATTACCCCACCATCGTGCTGGACACCACCATTCCACGCACCGTGAAGATCTCCGAAGCGCCCAGCTTCAATCAGACCGTCATCCGTTATGACGCACACGGCGTGGGGGCCATCTCATATGGCGAAGCGGCATTGGAAATTGCACAACGTTCGCCGATGGTGTTGGATGCCATCGACAAGAGGAAAGGGGAGCGGTGATGTCCACACGTTCACGTTTGGGTAAGGGATTGGGCGCGTTGTTCCCCGCGCTTCCGGGGGAGGCTCTGCCGTCCGAGACTCCGACGTCTGAAACACCGCTACCTGAAACGGCTCCGCATGGTGAAGCGAAGCAGCCAGCCGCGCAGGCCGGGTCGAAACCATCCGGCGCCACCAGAAGCGGACGAAAGACGTCAGGCAAACGTGCGTCGATGCCGTCGCTGGACACCATCGTGCACCCGAGCGACATGTTCTTTGACACCACGCTGACCCAGCCGGCGGCACCTGCTCCGAAAGCCAAAGAACCTGAGCCAAAGGTTTCACGTGAAACATCTGAGGCTGAGCCGGAGGTGGAGCTGCAGCCGGTGCAGGGCGGATATCTGGATGAGTTGCGCTTGGATGCGATCGTCCCCAACGCCCACCAGCCGAGAACGATCTTCGATGAGGATGATCTGCGTGAGCTGTCCGATTCGATTCGTGAGGTCGGAGTACTGCAGCCCATCGTAGTTCGCCGGCTGTCTCCAAGCCAGTATGAACTGGTGATGGGTGAACGGCGTTGGCGTGCCTCGAAGTTGGCTGGGTTGGAAACGATTCCGGCCATTGTCAAGACAACGTCGGATAACGATATGCTGCGTGACGCGTTGCTGGAAAACCTGCACCGAGTTGCGCTGAATCCTCTGGAAGAGGCTGCCGCCTATCAGCAGATGATCGATGAATTCGGATTGACACAACAGCAACTCTCGAAATCGATCTCCAAGTCGCGTCCGCAGATTGCCAACACCCTGCGACTGTTGAATCTCCCGGTCACGGTGCAGAAGAAGGTCGCATCGGGTGTGCTTTCTGCTGGGCATGCCAGGGCGTTGCTGGCGTTGCCCACCGAAGAGGCGATGGAGAAGCTGGCCGATCGCATCATCGGCGAGGGTCTTTCGGTGCGTAGCACCGAAGAGATCGTATCAATGCAGGTGGCGGCGTCGGAACAGCCCAAGAAACGCAGGACTCATGCCGCTAATCCTTGGGTTGGATCAGCCATTCAGCAATCGTTGGAGAATCGTTTCGATACCAAGGTGTCCATCAAAGGCACGGCGAAGCATGGTCGCATTGAGATCGTGTTCTCTTCTCCAGAGGATATGGACCGCATCATGAAGCTGCTGGTTCCCGAGTCTCCGGCACGGCAGGATGACGACCAAGCGGGATGGGTGTAAAGAATCGCCGCGAACACAGTTTCACGTGAAACAGAAGCCCCGCACACCACGGTTGAACGTCGTGATGTGCGGGGCTTCCGCGTTGAATCAGTGGGGGAGATTAGTCGCCCGACAGATACCGTTGCGCATCGAGTGCGGCCCTGCATCCCATGCCGGCCGCGGAGATGGCCTGACGGTAGACACGATCCACGGCATCGCCGGCGGCGAAGACGCCCGGAACGGATGTGCGGGTCGAAGCACCATCCACAAGGATATAGCCGTCGTCATCGAGCGCCAGGGCGCCGTGCAGAAAATCTGTGGCAGGGGTATGCCCGATGGCCACAAAGATGCCGTTGACCGGAACATCGGTCACCTCATCCGTGGCGCGGTTACGTACGGTAATCGATTCGGCACCGGCGTCAGAGCCGTTGACCCGCTCAACCACGGTGTTCATCATCAATGTGATATCCGGGTTGGAACGGACTCGTTCCTGCATGATCTTTGAGGCGCGGAATTCGTCGCGACGGTGGATCAATGTAACCGAGGAGCCGAACCGGGTGAGGAACAGTGCCTCCTCGCAGGCGCTATCGCCGCCACCGACGACCACAATCGGCTTGTTGCGGAAGAAGAATCCGTCGCATGTGGCGCAGTAGGAGACACCGCGCCCGGCGAAGGTCTCCTCCCCGGGAACCTGGAGCTTGCGCACTGTGGATCCAGTGGTCACCACAACGGTGCGGGCCTGGAACACATCACCTTGATCGCAGGTGACGGTGTGAACGTCATCGTCGAAATCGACGGATACCACGTCGTCCCAGACCAGACGGGCGCCAAACTGTTCGGCCTGCCGCTGCATGGCATCCATCAGATCGGGGCCCAGAATCCCGTCGGGGAATCCGGGGAAATTCTCCACGGTGGTGGTATTGACCAACTGCCCACCAGGTGTGAGGGCACCCGCTATAACCAGCGGACGGTACCCGGCGCGGCCCAGGTAGATGGCCGCGGTGTATCCGGCGGGGCCGGAACCGATAATGACAACATCCTGAATATCGCTCATGCCTCAACAATATCCGAACACATGGGATGACGCATCGTCGTTTCCGTTCACAGGGAAATTGCCGCTCGCTTTGGTTCAGACTTCCGTGGCGTGACGGAAGGACTCATCGAACCTCCGCCAGTGCCGGCCAAAGCCGGTCAGAACGAAAACGCCGGCATAGCAGCCGCCGATGATGGCGAATGCCAACGGTAGCGGCATGGACTGGCCCAGATAACCGGCCATCACACTGCCGAACGGCATGCCGGCGGCGAGTATTGCGGTCATCACGCCGTACCATGCGCCGTCGCTGGAAACGGTGCGGGCATACAGCGCCCACAGCACATTCATGGCGGCCGAGTCCAACAGATTGGTGAGCACCACCATAATGACAATGGCCCGGACCAGGGGAGTGTGCGCGATGAAGGCTGCTCCGGCAAAGAAATCGCGTAAGGACATGCCATCGGAGACCGGGGCGATGGTGTCGCGAACGCCTTCCTGCCGCAGTGCCGCATCCGATGGGACCATGAGCATGGTCACGGCGATGGAGATCAGGAAGCAGACCGCGTTGATGTACAACGCCATGTCGGGGGACGTCAGCGATACCACGACACCGGCAGCGGCCGATCCCAGCATGGTGGCCAATCTGCCGAGGGTGGAGCGGATGCCTGTAGACCGCGTCAACGGTACGTCGGCCAATCGGGTGAGATCCGGAATCTGGCTGGCCCTTGCTCCCGAGCCGGGCGCATCCATGAGATTGGATAGGAAGACCAACGCCAACAGGGCCCACAGCGGCAGCATGTGCAGTTGCGCCAGCAGGCCGAGTACGAGCACGGTCACACCGCTGGCCGCATCGGATATGACGCTGGTGGTGCGGTACCCGATGCGGTCCGCGAATGATCCGCCGGCGAGGGCGCCGATCACGATTGGCAGGGAGGCCGCGGCGCTGCTGAGTCCGACCTCGGCCGCTGAGTAGCCTTGGTTGAGCACGATCAACGGGATGGCGATGGTGGTCATGGCGTTGCCTGCGCGGGAGAGTGCGTCGGCGCCAATCACGCAATACAACGGTAGGGAACGATGATGGCCGGACAAGGCTGGATCCTTCTTGTATGCAAAACGTTCCGAACTCCGTACGGTGCAGGGTTCGGAACGTTCCCGTGGAAACCACAAGGGAAGACGGATCAGAAGAACTGAATCTCGTCGACGTACAGCTGGTTCTGCGGCAGATCCTCGGTCGGCACCCACAGCAGGATATCCTGGGTGTTCACCATCTTGTCGAACATGATCTCGGTGGTGCCGCCCTCGGCGAATGTGAACTCCGCCACCTGCTCGCCGGCATTGGGGTCGGTGGTGTTGACCTTGACATATCCACGTCCGCCGGAGGAGCGGATGGTGATGACCATACGGTAGATATCCTGCGGCTGGGTCAGATGCACCGCATACCCATAGCCGTTCGCCGACGGCGCGTTGATGAACGATTCCGACTGGATCTCGAACGGCGTGGTGTTGACGTGGCGAGGAGTCGGTACGGCGGAAGCTTCTTTATCCGCAGTGATGAGCTCACGTGGCGCGTCGGACTTGTCTTCGGCATCCTCGGACTTGCCGTCCTGCCCGGCCGGTTCGATCGTATCCGACTGGTCCTCGGATTGGTCGGCTTTATCCTCGTCCTTGTCGGTGTCGTCGGCCTTGTCGTCGGATGCGGCGGTTGCGTCATCGCCGCCGAACGGCACCTCGTCGGGGTTGAACTCCGGCCAGGCCTCGCCATCGGTCTGGGTGACGTTCGGATCGCTCGAGTTGTTGGACAGGATGTGCATCGTACCGCACAACGCCGCAATCAGAACGACCACGGCGGCGATGATCGCCACGGTCTTGGTGGTGAACCGGCCGAAGATCGTCTGGTCGGATACGTCCTCATCGTCCAGATCCTCGGCGCGCACCACCTGCGTCGGCGTGAAGCTGGGCGGAACCGTTCCGTCCGGTACCGCCTGCTCGGTCTGCAGGGCACGGGCGGAAGCGGAGTCAACGGGAACGCCGTTATCGTCGATGACGGGGATGCGGCTGGTCTCCTCAAAGGGATTGGCCGGTTCGACACGTACGCCGGACACATCCAGCGGAACCGTCAACCGTTCGTTGCCCAACGGTTCCTGTGTCGGGTACTGGCCGCCGAACAGGTTGTCGGAGTCTGCGGTATGATGCCCCGAATCGATGCCTTCGGCCAGCAGCGCACGTCCCTTATGCCAGAGCGACTTGACGGGATTGGCGGTTGCGGCCGCGACGGCGGCTGCCGGTGACGATTGCTCCGCTGGCGTGCTGTCCTCGGCGGCAGCCGGTTCGTCGGCAATCGGTCGGGAGGTCACCAGCTCGGGCAGCGGGAGGAGATCCTCGACGGCGGTCGGACGAATCGCGATACGTTCGATGGAGGCCTGACCGGCGGCGGAGGGGGGAGCGAGATGCTGATCGCCCAACTCCGGAACGGTGACCCACGTGTTCAGCAACGCCATGAACTCGGGAATCGAGGCCAACGGCGTATCCTCATCCCCGATGCGCAGTCCGCGGGAGCAGATCAGTCGGAATTCATACGGCGTATCCTCCGGCAGCGCTTCCACGTCTGACGCTGCATCGAACCGGCGATGGGTCAGCAACTGGTACAGCAACGCCGAAAGCTGACGGACCGCAAGTTCCTCGGCGGAAGGAACGTCGGTGGATTCGACGGGATCCGCAATCATCATGCTCACCGGAGTGTCCGCCAACTGGACACCAAATGTGGACACGCGCACGGTATCCGCGTCGATCGCATGGTGCACGACACCGTTGTCCATGAGGTGCCGCACCGTATAGGCGGTGTCTCCGATAATGGAGCGGACGGCGTCGTATCCCAATGCACCGAACTGCTCACTGCCCAGGTACTCGGACAGGCTCATGCCGGCATCGGGTTCGGTCACGACGATCAGCGCGTCATCCTCATGATGGATATGCAGGATAGGTGTGCAACGGTGTTCGTTCGACGCCGCAAGCACCGATGCGGCGGTATCGGCCTCCCCGACGGCCGTTGCGTCCAGGATGATGAACAGCTGGCATTCCTGGTCAAGGATCTGATCGGTGGCCTTCCAGACCTGCAGCCCCTGTTCCTCGCATAGCGGCGACACCAAAACGTAACGGCTGATGATGGTATCTCCCAACTGCGGTCTCATGCTTCCCTCAACTCCCGAGCACACTGAAATGGACGCTTGTTGCGAACTAGTAGCTATTGTATCGGCGGGGATGGCCGAAGAATCCGGGGTATCCCGCGGCTTCTGCCCCTTTGCGGTATCCGCGGCGCCGCTGCGCGCGGTACGGCCGCCAAACCGGGAACGCACCATGCCGATCGCCGCCAGAAGCTCATCGGAACGCATCAGCCACAGGGCGCCCACGTACACCACGGTGATCACGATGGTCGATACCACGCATATGCCGACGGACTGCAGCCAGTTCACCGCATCGGCGCCGAAATCGGCACCGACCAATGCATACACCGGATCCAGCAGGACAATGCCCACGGCCGCGGCGGCAACGGCGGCCGCTATGGCCTTGCCGTACGAACGTGCCAATCGCATGCCGTCGATTCGATTGCCGAACCGGCGGCGCAGCATCCACAACAGCAGCGGGAAGCACAGGATGTTGCCCACGGACACGGAAGCGCCCAGCGCGGTGACCCAGTATTGCGGCGGCAACAGGAACGTGGCCGCAACCACGGTGATTACCTGCACACCGGAGGCGGCGAATGCGAACACAAAAGGATGCTTGCCATCCTCGAACGCGAAGAAGGTGCGCTGAATAATCAGATACGCCGAGGTCATCGGCAGGCCGATGCCCAGACCCACCAGCGGCCCCGCAATCAGCAGCGCCTCGTCCACGCTCACCGACGGCAGCAGCGCCAGGGTGATCGGCGCGGGAATCACCGCAAACGCGGCCGCGAAGAAGAACATCAGCACACCGACATTGCGCAGCGCCGAACTGAGCTGCCGGCGTGCGTCGTCGAGATCATGGTCGGCCAGTGCGCGGGAGATCTGCGGGAACATCGCGGTCGCCACCGAGACGGCGATCAGCGAATACGGCAGCATGAACAGGGTGTAGGCGTTCTGGTAGGTGGCGTTGCCCGCCACGTCGAACTGGCTGAGCCCCAGCCGCATCTCGGCGGTCTCCGGGGCGTTGGTGGTGATGCGGGTGTTGATGATATTGGCCAGCTGGTTGATGACCACCACGCCGACGCTCCACGCGGCGACCGGCCCCATCGAACGCAGGCCTATGCCCCGCAGTCCCCAGCGCGGACGGTAGCGGATGCCGATGCGAGCCATCGGCACGAACAGGATCAACGCCTGGAACGCCACACCCGCGGTCCAGGCACCCGCGGTCAGCGCCAGCTTATCGGCGGTCCAGAACTCAACCGATTGCTGGTCGGCCCCGCCGAACAGCAGGATGAACACCGTGAACCCGATGCAGCTGATCACGTTGGCGCCCACGGAACTCCACGCGTAGGTGCCGAAATGGTTCTTGGCCGCCAGAATCTGGCCGATGACGGTATACAGTCCGTAGAAGAAGATCTGCGGCATGCACCACAACGTGAAGGCGTTGGTCAGGGCGGTCAGCTCCGGGCTGCCGTTCACGTACAACGTCGTCAGCAGCGGCGTGGCCGCGGCCATGAGGGCCGTGACCGCCAGCAGAAGGGCGATGGCCACGGTGATGAGCTTGTCGAGCCGTTCCTCGGCGTCCTTGCTGTTCAGCGTGCGCACAATCTGGGGCACCAGCACGGCGTTGAAGATGCCGCCGGAGACCAGCGTGAACATGACCTGCGGAATCATGGCGCCGGCCTGATAGGCGTTGGCCGCCATGCCGGTGGTGCCCATCGCCGCGGCGAGCAGGATGGTGCGGATCTGCCCGGTCACGCGCGAGGCCGCGGTGCCGGAGGCCATGATCAGTGAATTGCGTCCGATTGAGGAGCTCATTCGTCGGGGTCCTTTACACGGTGGAACTGTCGCCAGAGGCCTGCGATGCCGAGCAGCACGGCGCAGACGATGATGATGAACCCGCTCATGTCGCTGATCTGCAACGCACTGGTGATGGTGGTCGATTGCGCGGCGCCGAACGCGTTCCCCTCACGGTCCAGCAGCGTCAGCTGCGCGTTGGCCGTGCCCGAGGTCGACACGCGGATGGCCAGGGTGGTCTGCTCCTCGCTGGTCGGCGGCACGACCACGTCGACCAGCCGGGAGGTGACGATGGTCATGGAATCGGTGGTCGCCGAAACCTGGACCCGTACCGGGTACGGCAGGGCATTGCTGACGGTGACGGGCATATTCGCCGTTTCGCTGACCACGTTCAGGCTTTCTATGGGGGTGATCCTGACGGCGTCGGACAGGGTCTCGGCGATGGTCCGAGGCCCGGCGAGCGTGGCGCTGTCCGCGGTGGCGTTGTAGGACAGCGCATGCAGGGCACATCGCCGGTTCACGGCCAGCAGTTGGTCGACCCATGCGGTGGTGTCCTCGGAACGATGCGTCACGCTGTCGGCATCCTGGCGGGCCAATGCCTGGGTGTCCTCGCTGGCCTTCATCGATTCCTCCTGCGCATCGGTGAGGACGGAATCACGGAAGCGGATGACGACGTCGTTGGCGTTGCCCAAGGCGTCCAACGCGGGTGTGAACCGCTCGGATACGGCCTGTCCGGCGCCATCGCCGTCGGGCACGGCGAGCAGTGCGTCCTGTCCGGTGGCGGAGGGCGTGGCCGACATAAGCGTGTGCAGGTCCGTCATCTGCAGCCAGGGCGACTGTTCGATGGCGGACAGCAGGGCGTCCAATGTGGCGATGTCCGTGGAGGAGTCCAGGCAGATGAGCAGGTTGCGTTCCGTATAGGGCTGCTCCATCTGATAGAACGCGCTTTGCGCCACGAATCGGGCCAGACGGCCGCCCGCGGTGCGTTCCGCCGTGGCGGCCTCACTGGTGGCCTGGCCCTGCGCCAATCCGCTGAGGACGGGCTGCGCCGCGAGCACGGTGACATCGCCGGCATCGGTGGGGACGACGGTGGTGTCGGTGCGTACGATGCCCAGGGACATATCGCTGAAATCGCTGGTGGCGACCACGGTGTCATACCCCTGCCGCTTGGCGGTCGTCAGCGCCTGCTGGGTCCACGATGCCGATCCCTGCCAGGCCACGGCGTCCAATTCGGCTTCGTCGTCGCCGAGCGCCTGCCGGTACTGCGCCAGGGCGGTTGCGGCGTTCCAGTCCTCCGCGCGGATGCCGGTGCGGTCGTACCGGCCGGTATCGGCCGCCGCATAGGCGGTGATGTCGAATCCGGCGGGCTGCATGATGGCCGAACTGCGGATCGGCATCCGCATGGCATCCAGGTATGTGGGGTCGGCGACGACCTGCACCCCCGGGTGGTTGTTCAGCAGTTGGGTCTGTTCCTTGACCTGGGCCTCGCCGGTCTTGCTCAACGAGATCACGTCGGAGTCGGCGTCGGCACCATCGGTGAGCAACGTGGTCAGGTCATCCGTGTCGACCTGCCACTGGGTGCTGGACAACGGCAGGGCCACGGTGACGTTCAGCGCCGGGGTGGCGGCACCGTTCAGTCCTTCGGCGGAACGTGTCAGGAATGTGTGCGTCTCCACGCTGGTGCCGTCGGTATGGAAGTCGACGCGCAGCGGCTTGGGGCCCCACTCGGCGATGGACGTCAGCACGGCGTTGTCGGCGTCGGCGTCGATGGCGACGGTCGCGGTGCCGCCGGGGGCGATGTCCGGGGTCTGGACCTCGGCAAGGACCTGCGGTGTGGGGATGCCGACCTCGTCCTGCGCCCACTGCTGGATATCGGTGCGTGAGATAAAGGTGTAGTGGACGTTGGTGGATAGGGTGACCGTGCCCGCGGGCAGGGCGTGATCGGTGGGGTTGGTGATGTCCAGCGTGAGGTGGTATCCGGATTGCGCCGTGACCGGCGCCGTGGCGGTGTTGATGTCGACGGTGACCGCGTCCGTGGCGGTGCCGTCGTCCATGGCGACCGCCTGCGGGATGCAGACCATGGCCACCGCCAGCATGAGGGCGGTGACCCATGCCACGGCATGGCTGCATATGCGGTGTCCGATACCAGCGGGGATGCGAGTCACGATTGTTGTTCCTGCCTGTTGCGTTTCCTGGCGTACAGCCATGCGATCTTGCGTTCGTTCGGATAGCTTAGTACGTCGTCGAGGTCGTCGAAGTCCACCCAGATCGCGTCCTCGGCCTCATGGTCCGGGTCACCCTCAACGGTGAGCTCGCCGCTGATGCGCCGCAGCGCGAAATGGTGCACCAGTTTATGGACGCGTTGGTTCGTGCCGGTGAACCAGTAATCGATGGTGGCGATCGACTCCACGACCTCGCCCAGGATGCCGGTTTCCTCGTGCACCTCTCGGACGGCCGTCTGCTGGGGCGTCTCGCCCTTCTCGATATGCCCCTTGGGCAGACACCATTCCAGGTGGCCGCTGCGCGAATGCCGGGCGATGATCGCCACACGGCCGTGGTCGTCGAATACCAGGCCACCCGCCGAGTACTCCCTGACAACCGGCAGTTCCTGCGCGTCCAGCGAAGCGAACGTGGTCGGCCCGTCGGTGTTGCGCCGCGGCGGCATCATGGCGGGGGTCGGCGTGCGTGCGGGTTCCGGCTGGCGGGGCTCCGGGGATTGGGAGGTGTATAGCAGTTCGTCCGGTTCCAACGGGTTTCGGGCATGGTTGCCCGCAGCATGCGCGAGCATGCGTGCAAGGTCTGCGGGCGTAATCATGGTTTCCACCTTACTCAACTCTATGTGCAGGTGGAGTAATGGTGTCGGGTGCGCGGCGTTTATCCGCCGTGGAAGGGTGACGGTATGCTGGTAGGCGCAATGATTCGTCTGCCGAAAGGGTGCGCGTGAGTTTCGAAGTGTGGCCGGAAGCCATCGAGTTGGGCCGTCTGTTCGCCGATGAGGGGTATGAGTTGGCGTTGGTCGGTGGCCCGGTGCGGGATATGCTGCTGCACCGTCGTTCCCATGACCTCGATTTCTGCACGTCCGCGCGCCCGGAGCAGTTCGAGCCGATCCTGCGCCGTTGGGGGCGCGACGGCTTCTGGGATATGGGGCGGAAATTCGGCACGTTGGGGGCCATGCGCCGCCGCGCCGACGGCACCGAGGTCCAGGTCGAGGTGACGACGTACCGCTCGGATGTCTACGATCCCGACTCCCGTAAGCCGGAGGTCAGCTACGGCGACACGTTGGAGGGGGATCTGTCCCGGCGTGATTTCACCGTCAACGCGATGGCGCTGCGCGTGCCCGACCTGGAGTTCGTCGACCCGTTCGGGGGCGCGAACGATCTGGCCAAGGGCGTGCTGCGCACCCCGGTCGATCCGCGGCAGTCCTTCGACGACGACCCGCTGCGCATGATGCGTGCGGTGCGGTTCGTGGCGCAGCTGGGGTTCCGCATCGAGCCGGAGACCGCCGAGGCGATTACCGATATGGTCGACCGCATCGGCATCGTATCGGCCGAGCGTGTGCGTGATGAGCTGGTCAAGATGCTGCTGTCCGACCGGCCGCGTGCGGGCATCGAGGCGTTGGTCGAGTCCGGTCTGGCCGACATCGTGTTCCCGGAGGTTCCCGCCCTGCAGCTGGAGATCGACGAGCATCACCGGCATAAGGACGTGTTCGAGCACACGATGATCGTCATCGACCGTGCCGTGGCGCTGGAGACCGGTCCGGATGGCCCCGTGCCCGCTCCGGATCTGACGCTGCGTCTGGCCGCGCTGATGCATGACATCGGCAAGCCGAAGACTCGCAGGTTCGAGGCCGGCGGCAAGGTGAGCTTCCACCACCATGACGCCGTGGGCGCCAAGATGACGCGCAAGCGTCTGAAGGCCCTGCACTTCGATCATCATGTGGTGGATGATGTGGCCGAGCTGGTGAATCTGCACCTGCGCTTCCACGGGTATGTGGACGAGCCGTGGACCGATTCGGCCGTACGCCGATACGTCAAGGACGCCGGGCATCTCTACGAGCGTCTGAACCGGCTGACACGCGCCGACGCCACCACGCAGAACCGCCGCAAGGCCATGGTGTTCGCTTCGGCCATGGATGAGATGGAACAGCGCGTGCGCAACCTTAAGGAGAAGGAGGACTTCGACGCGATCCGTCCGGACCTCGACGGCAACGAGATCATGGACCTGCTCGGTCTCGAACCCGGACCGATGGTCGGCCGCGCCTACAAGCACATGTTGGAATACCGGCTGGATAACGGGCCGGTGGACCATGACACGGCCGTGGAGGAGCTGAAGCGCTGGTACGCGGCGCTGTGATCAGTGCGCCAGGGCGGCCGGCAGGTCGGCCATCTGATCCGCCGGCTGGCAGCCCTGGATGTCCTCGATCGGCGAGCCCGGCGCCAGCACCTCGTCGGTGTCCTTCAGGTTCTTGAACGTGGCGCCCAGCACCACATCGATCAGCGCATCCTCACGGTCATCCATCACCATGATGGCGTCGGTGAAGTTGTCGTTCAGCGTATACGCCTGGTTGATGGCGTTGCGCCCGAAGTAGATGGTCGTGCGCTCCACGGTGGTGACGAACCCCTCACCGGCGTTGTTGTTGTCGCGCAGGGTGTCATACCCCTGGACCGTAAACCCACGGTTCTCCAATCCCTTGGCCACCGCCTGCGCGAAACCGGAGAAACTGGTGCCATTCAGCACGCGGATGGTAATCGAGGGGTTGTCCACCGTGGTGGCGGGGGTGCCGTCCTCACCCTTGGCGGAGCAGGGCGCGGTGACCCCGTAGTTCGGCGCCTGCACGGGGGTGCCGACGCGTCCCAGACCGAAGACGTGGAAGTAGAACAGCATCGAGACCACCAGCGCCACGGCCATGACCGCGCCGACCACCGAGAACACAACGCGCTGGCGATGGCGGATGTACTGTTTGCGGGCTTCCCGCTCGTCGTTGTACTGTTCCATATTCCCAAAATCCTTCATGAATGATTGCTACCACCATAGCGTCAGTGGCTGACGCTGATGCGGACTATGCGGTATGGACGTGCACCTTTGGGGTAGCCGGGGCGTCCGCGGCGATGATGCGGTCCACGGCCGCCGACTCGCGCCATGCGTTCGCAATCGCCTGCAGTCGCGCGGCGTCGGGCGCGAACGCCACCACCGAGGGGCCGGAACCGGAGACGAAGGCATGCGTGGCGCCGGCCTGCAACGCGGCGCGCACGGCCGCACCGCTGCGCGGATGCAACGAGATGGCGGCGCGCTGCAGATCGTTGTCATGGTCAGGGTCGCCGCCCAGCTCGTCGAAGGTCGCATAGACCTCGGGCGTGCGCAGTTCGGCCTGATAGGCGCCGACCACCAACGGTCCGGCAAAACCGCTGTCGCGCAGCTGGCGGATCCGATCCTCCTCAAGCGGCGTGATGCGTTCGCCGAATCCGGTGCCATGGGCGTACCCTCCGGACAGGCAGAACGGCATATCGGCCCCCAACCCGGCGGCCACCTCGCGCAGCCGCTCCAACGGCCAATCCAGGCCCCACAGCGTATTCAACGCCAACAGCGTGGCCGCGGCGTCGGCGGATCCACCGCCCAGTCCGGCGCCGACGGGGATGCGCTTGTCGATGGTGAGCGCCACGTCCGGCTCGCGGCCACTGGCCTCGGCCATGGCGAACAGGGCCAGAACCGCATGGTTGCGGCGCATATCGGTACCGGAGGCGGCCAGATCCCCCAGATGGGTGCCGGACAGATCCAGCGAGAACCCGGTGCCGGGCGCTTTGCGGGTGGCAGTGACCGTGTCGTAGATGCTCACCGCGCAGTAGATGGTATCCAGGGCGTGACGGTTCCCCCACTCCGCGCGGGCCTGCCCGACGCGCAACGTCAGATTGGTCTTCGCCGGACAATCCACGCTGACGGACACGGGGAAGGATGGACCGGTCATGATGCCTGAACCTCCTGAACGGCACGGGAAAGGGTGGCGAATTCGTCAATGGTCAGGGTCTCGCCGCGGCGGGTGGCGTCGATGCCCGCCCGGGTGAAGGCCTCGGCGGGCACGATCCGCTTGAGCGCGGCGTGCAGCGTCTTGCGCCGCTGGCCGAACGCGGCGTCGATCAGCGAGAACGTCAGGGCGCGGTCCGCGCCGGCGAACCGCGGCTCGGCATAGCGGGAGAAGCGCACCAGCGCCGAATCCACGTTCGGCACCGGCCAGAACACGTTACGGCCGATCACGCCGGCCCGTTCGGCGGTGCCGTACCACGCCAGCTTGACGCTCGGTGTGCCGTAGATCTTGGTGCCGGGGCCCGCCGCCAGTCGGTCGGCGACCTCCTTCTGCACCATGACCAGGAAGGAGTCCAGCCCGTCGAACCGTTCCAGCAGCGTGAGCACGATCGGCGTGGCCACGTTGTACGGCAGGTTGGCCACCAGCGTGAACCGGCCGTCCATCCGGGGCAGCATATCCGGCGTCAACGCCAGGGCGTCGCTGGTGATGACGGTGAGCCGGTCCGCGGCCTGCGGCATGAACTCGGCCACGGTCGTCGGCAGACGCCGGGCCAACGGCGGATCGATCTCCACGGCGGTCAGCGTGGCGCCCGTCTCCAGAATGGCCAAGGTCAACGACCCCAATCCCGGGCCGACCTCAAGAACGGTATCGTCGGCGCCGACGCCCGCCTCGCGGACGATGCGCCGGACCGTACCCGGATCGATGACGAAGTTCTGACCGAACTTCTTGGTGGGGCTGATGCCCTCCTCCTCGGCTATGCGCCGGATGTCGGCCGCACCCAGCAGGCGGCCGCCGTCCGTCATGGTCGCATGATCCGTCATGATTCCCCTGTCTTCTCGTTCCTCGTCGATGGGCCGGTGGGCGCCGGCCGTGCCGTCAGTATCGGTTGTCGGTGCCAATCGTCAGTACCAGTTGTGCTGTTGCCACCATGCCACCGCCTGCGTCGGGCTGCCGTAGCGCTGGGCGATGTAGCTCAGCCCCCAGTCGATCTGCACCGCGCCGTCGTCCTGCCAGCCGGGCCCCATCTTGGAACCGGGCAGGGCCTGCGGGATGCCGTAGGCGTCGGACCAGGGGTTATCCGCGTACCACAGCCAGCTGGATTCGTGGTTCCACAGCCAGACCAGCGCGTCCCACTCGGCGCCGGTCCATCCGTATTGCGCGGCGGCGCCGGCGGCGTAGGTCTGGGCCTGTGCCACGGTCGGATGCCAGAGGCGGCCCTGCGTCGATCCGCCGGAATTGCCTCCGGAACCGTTGCCGGTGTTGTCGGAAGGAGGCGTCTGCGACGAGCCCCCGGAGGACGATCCTCCGGGGGACGATCCGCCCGAGGACGATCCGCCCGAGGACGATCCCGAACCGGACCCGCTGCCGCTGCCGGAGGACGAACCGCCCGTGGTGTCGGACGGCTGCTGCGTCGACGGTGCGTCGGTTTCCGGCTGGGCCTGCGTATTGCTGCCGGCGTTGGCCTGGCCATGGCTCGTATCGTCCGGCGAGTCCATCTCCTCCGGACCGACGGCGATGATCTGGTCGATGGCGATGACGGTGGTCGTCTCGGAGATCAGGGTTTCGCTTTCCGGCACCCCATCCACATAGGTGACGTCGAAGACGCGCTGGATCTCCCCGTTCGAGCCTTCCTGCCGGATGACGGTCTGCCCCGGGGCGAGCGTGGGGTCGATGATGGTCTGCGTGGAGAACGGCACCGTTTCCGTACGGGTCTCCTCGCCGTGGGTGACGCGCCGGACCCGCAGGATGGTCTGCGAGCCGTCCTTCTCCACGCTGACCCGGTCCTCCTTGTTCAGGACGATGCCCTTGGAATCCAGGATCGACGCGGCCGGCAGCTTGCCGTCGGGGGCCTGCGAACTCTTGCCGTCGGCGATGACGGTCACCGGGCCGTCCTCGTTGATGACCAGACCGCCGGTGAGCTGGCTGTAGACATTGTCGATGTTCACGGTGATCCGGGCCGCTTCATGCTCATTGGCCTCGAAGAATCCGAGCAGCTGGTCGGCGCTGGTGGCCACCGTCCAGAACGGCACCTCCTGGCCGTCGATGGTGATGGTGGTCTGATAGGCGCTGCGCACGGTGACCGCGTCATGGTTGCGCAGGCGGCTTCCGGATGTGGTGGTGATCTGATCGTGGGTCTTGACGTCCACGCCCTGGTCCCTGAGCAGCCTGTCGACGGTCATGGCGTAGGTGGTGACCGTGGTGGTCTCGCCATTGATGTCCAACGCGATCGATTTGCGGGAGGTCAGGGCGAAGGTGGCGGTGGAGGCGATCACCACGGCGGCTGCGCAGACGGCCACTCGGATACGGCGCATCGTCGTGAATCGTTTCGGCGTCCATCGTCTGGCCATGACGGCATTCCTCCCGTTGTCGGATCACTACCGCTGCATTGTATCGGTTCGTCGGTGTCGTCATCGTGCTGCGACGCCATACCTGTCCATTCTCCCACAATTCGGTGTGTCGGTGGGGACCGCTCCGATGACGATCCTTCGCGGCGTGGTGCCGGTGCGTCGAAAAGGATAAAAGAAAAAAGGGGGCGGGAGAGAAGGGGATGTTCCCGCCCCCTTATACCGGAGGGAGCTGGTTGGGGGACGCTCCGTCCGGTCCCAGAAGCCTATAGTTGGGGGGGGAAGGCCTCTGGATAACTTACTCAGGGGTAAGATCTCCACGCAGACTGACGCCTGCCTGTATAAAGCATTATACGACGTTCGGTCCGTGCTTCGAGCCTCCTGTCGGGATCGAACCGACGACCTGCCGCTTACAAGGCGGCCGCTCTGGCCATCTGAGCTAAGGAGGCGTGTCCCCAGTAGGTAAACCGTGGGACGAATGAATAGCATAGCAGCACCTGTTGAAACGGCCAACACGCATGGGAAGCCTTCCCTCGGCGTGTTGGCCGTCACTGCGTACTGCCGGGAGTCACTGACCGGTCGACACGGAGATCGGCTCGCCGTCGGCACCGATCGAAGGCATGGCACCCTCCTTGCCGACGTCGCCCTCGTCGATGCCGAGCGAGGTGAGCAGACCGTCCTTCATCGTCACGTCGGCGAAGGACAGTTCGTTGATATCCCAGAAATGCCCGTTGATCGTCAGCGTCGGTGTGCTCATCGAGCCCTTGAGCGAACCGGAGATGTTGAACAGCTCCTCGCGCTTGGGCGTGTAGGTGTCCACCGCGTCCAGCCATTCGGTGTACTTATCGGTGGGCATCTTGTCGGCGACGTCCTCGGGCACCCCGGCGGCGATGGCCTGCTCGCGGATCTGGTCGTCGCTGACCGGTACGTATGCGTCGCCCTCCTGCGGCTGGAAGTCGCTGGCGTACATGTTGGACACGAAGGTAAGCAGATGCCCCGGATCGTCGTCGTTGTCCACAATCGTCAGGGCGGCGTTGGCCGCACGGGTGGAGTAGTCGTCGGTGGACAGTGAATCCATGAACGCCATGAAGTGCAGATCCAGGTTGATCTGGCCGGCCTCCATCATCGTGATCAGCGTGGGGTCGAGCTCGCGGTGCACGCTGCCGCAGCCGGGGCACAGGAAATCCATGTAGATCGACACGGTCGGCGCGTCCTCAACCGCGGTGCCGTACCCGTCCTTGGAGATCAGGATGCCGCCCTGGTCGTCGATGTGGGCCGGTTTGGTCTCCACCTGCTGCAGCTGGGTGTAGGCCTCGTCGATGGACATCTGGGCGACGGGATTGTTCGGATGCGTGGCGCGCCAGATCGCGACGCCGGCGATGATGCCGAGCACGGCGATGATGGCCACAACGATGCCGCCGATGATGGTCTGCTGCTTGCGCTCCTTGGCCGCCTTCAGCGCCGCGGCTTGTTCCGCCGCCTCCTGCGCGGCGCGGCGTTCGGCGCGCGACTGCCGTTTTTCGGTCTTCTTGGTGTTCTGGACCATCGGTTTCCTTTCCTGATTCCGCTTCCGCCCATACTAATGGACGGGGTTCCGCTCACGGCTGGACGGATATGAAATTCACGTAAACAGCGGAAACCAGGAGATGGATGGCAGGAACACGGCCATCAGCACGGTCAGCGCGGTCAGCATTCCCCCGACGGCTATGGCGGCTGTCCGGCGGACGTGGGGACGCGAATCCGCCGTCTCGTCCGCGGGGTCACCGGCATCGCGCCGCGGCGTCATGCCGCAGAGGGTGGCCGCGCCGATGCGGAGGGTGTCGGGGGAGAACGCCAGTACATTGGCGAGCCAGCACAGGCCTGTGACCCCGGCCATGAACAGGCCGGATGCGGACAGTGGCACGTCCACGGGCAGCAGGGTGGTGAGCGGATGGCTTGTGGGCGTGAAGGTCGCGACGAACGCCTCCGACGGGGCTCCGAGCAGCCAGGACATCGCCAATGCCGCGCCGAGAACGACCGCGGTCATCGGCGCGATACGCAGCGCGGCCAGCGCACTTCCCTTGACCAGATGCCACGGTACGGCGGCGGCGCGGCGCAACCCGTCGCCGTACCGCCGCTTGCCGTCGTGCCGGATCTCCCGGCGGAACTGCGATTCGGCGTTCAATCCCGCGGCCAGCATCGCCCAGAACAGCGCGAAGGCCAGCGTCAGCGCGCCGAACGGGTGCGAGGCGGCCAGAATCGCCACCGGCAGGGTCGCCAGAAGACAGGGAGTCAGACCCTGCTTGCGGCGGGATTCGCGTTGTGTGTATGTCAGGTAGGCGCCCCCTAAGGGGGAGGGGTGCGGCGGTGTGGGCGGTCCAGACGGTTCGGACAGTGGCGATGGTGGCGGCAGTGGCGTCGATGCGGCCGTCCGTAGAACCGCGGTGGCGGTCGGCGGAGCCGGTGGGGACAGTGGAGCCGACGGTGCGGCCATCGTGGTGGTGGACGGCATGGCCTGGAGGATGGCGGTGGCGGTCGGCGGAGCTGGAGGTTCCAGAGGGGCCGACGGCGCCAACGTGGAGGTCACGATTCGTGTACGCTGCTGGTCCGGCCCGTTGTCAATCAGCTCGTCGTCCTGCTCGCCGGGGCCATCGTCGATCTCATCGTCGGTCCATAGTGACCGCGGATTGTTCGGATCCGCGGGCGAGTCCTCCCCGGCGTCCGGGGACGCGGGGTCAAAAGGGCGCACCACCTCCCATGCGGTGGGGTCCATGGCGTCGCGTTCGATGGCCTGGAGCAGCGCCTCCGGCGCGCAGCGCTTGGACCGGTCGGGGTCGAGCGCCGAACGGAACGCCGCCGTCGTGCCGGCCGGCAATCCCGTCAGATTCGCGTTGCCGGCCGCCGCACGCTCCAATACGGCCATCATCGGCTTGGAACCGAACACGGGAGCCCCGGTGGCGGCGAATGCCAGCACGGACGCCACCGACCACCAGTCGGTCATCTCGTCGGATTCGGCCCCATCGATGATCTCCGGGGCGATGAACCCGGGCGTGCCCATCACCAGACCGGTACGGGTCACATGGCTTTCCCCCTCGCCCATCGCAATGCCGAAATCCACCAGGATCGGGCCGGTGGCGGAGACCATCACATTCGTCGGCTTGATGTCGCGGTGGATGATACCGGCGGCATGCACGGCCTTGACGGCGTCGATCAGCTTGCGCGTCAGCCGTTCCAGATCAGTGCCCACATACCGGCCGTTTGCGGCGACGTCGTCGCGCAGGTTCTTGCCCTCGATTAGTTCGGTGACGATGAACGCCAGCGAATCGTCCAACTCCATATCCACAATGCCGCATACCCCCGGGTGTTGCACGCGGCGCAGCGCCATCGCCTCGCGGCGCAGGCGCTCCCGGGCGGTCAGCCGTTCCCTGGCTTCCGGGGAATCCGGCGGCACGTCGTCCTCGGACAGCGAATCGCGCAGGATCTTCATGGCGTATTCCTGCCCGCCGTCATCGCGCACCCGCCACACGGAACCCATCGCGCCGGCTCCCAGACGGGATATCAGCGTGTACCCCCCCACCAGCTGGCCGGATTCCAGATTCAGTTCGCTCATGCCGCCATCCTACCGCGACACGCTGTAACGACGCGATGCTGCAGGGGTCGGCAGGGGATGAATGGCTGCGAAAAGCGGGTCAGGCCATAGGCGGAACGCATGGGGGTTCATGCAGATTATGCACTTGAATCGACAGGATATGGGTCGAACGGGTAAAAGCCGGTAAAGTCAGGAATGATGGATTTATCGGCATGAAGAGGTGCTGACGTTGCGAACCTCAATGGTGAAGCGAACGATCCAGACCTGACTGATGGTTGCGGGGCAGGGCAGTCCCACACCGGAACGTCGCGCTACGGCATGTACCGAGGGCGCATTCACGCCGGTTGTTCCCAATGAGAACAAGGAGGAGGAAAGCTCATGCTGGGCATTAACTGGAGCGACGTGATGAACGTCATCATGTCCGTGCTGCCGCAGCTGATCGTCATCGGCGTCGTGCTGGTGCTGGCGATCATCGTGACCGTGGCCGTCAACAAGAAGACGGTTGCGGATACGGCGACACGCAAACTCATTCATTCCGAATCGTGGCTAGTGTTCCTGGTCGTGGCCGTGGTGTCGGTGTCGATGATGCTGTTCGGCCCGCTGGCCACGCTGCTCAACAGCGCGACCGCCACCAAGTACACGCTGTCCGAGGAGACGATCTCGAACGCCAGCGATCTGGCCAAGGAGATCCAGTCCGAGGCCGTTACGCTGCTGCAGAACACCGATGACAACCTGCCGCTGGCCGATACGAACGTCAACGTCTTCGGCTGGGCGTCGACCAACCCGGTCTATGGTGGCACCGGTTCGGGCTCGATGAACGCCAACTATGAGACCACCTCGATCCTGCAGGGCATGGCCGAGGCTGGTCTGACCACCAACGAGGAGCTCTCGAAGCTGTACACCGACTACCGTGCGGACCGCCCGGTGGTGGCGATGGCCGATCAGGATTGGACCCTGCCGGAGGTGCCGGCCGCCGACTACTCGCAGGAGCTCATCGATTCGGCCAAGGAATTCTCCGATGAGGCCGTCATCGTCATCGGCCGCGTGGGCGGCGAGGGCGCCGACCTGCCGAAGAACATGAAGGGCGAGGGCATCACCTACACCAACAATTCCACCGAGTACGAGGACTTCGAGGACGGCGAGTCCTTCCTCGAGCTGAGCAAGACCGAAGAGGACATGATCGACCTGGTCACCTCGAACTTCGACAAGGTCACGCTTATCTACAACGGTGCGAACATCTTCGAGCTGGGCTTTGTGGAGAACTATCCGCAGATCAAGTCCGTGCTGTGGTGCCCGCCCGCCGGCCAGACCGGTTTCTCCGCGCTCGGCGACATCCTCGCCGGCACCACCAACCCGTCGGGCAAGACCTCGGACACCTTCGTCTACGACCTGACCCAGCAGCCGTCCTACAACAACGCGGGCGACTTCAAGTACGAGAACATGACCGAGTTCCCGACCGAGAACTTCGAGGAGGGCGAGACCTCCCCGGCGTTCGTCAACTACGTCGAAAGCATCTACGTGGGCTACAAGTTCTACGAGACCGCCGATGACGAGGGCGCGATCGACTATGAGGCGACGGTGCAGTATCCGTTCGGCTATGGCCTGTCCTACACCACGTTCGAGCAGGAGATGGGCGACGTGACCTACGCGGACGGCACCGTGAGCTTCGACGTGACGGTCACCAACACCGGCGACACGGCCGGCAAGGACGTGGTCGAGGTCTACTACAACCCGCCGTACACCAACGGCGGCATCGAGAAGGCCAGCGCGAACCTGGTGGCCTTCGAGAAGACCGAGCTGCTGGAGCCGGGTGCCTCCGAGACCGTGTCGATCTCCTTCGACGACGACGACATGGCCTCCTACGACGACCAGGACGCCAAGGCCTGGGTGCTTGAGGCCGGCGACTACCAGGTCTCGATCAACGCCGACTCGCACACCGTGCTCGACGAGAAGACCGTGACCGTGGACGAGGACATCGTCTACAACACCGAGGACAACACCCATGACGGCGACGCCGTTCCCGCGACCAACGCCTTCGACGCCGACCGCGGCGACGTGACCTACCTGAGCCGTGCCGACCACTTCGCCAACCGCGAGGAGGCCCTGGCCGCGCCGACGAACTACACCCTGTCCGACGAGTACAAGGCGCAGTTCCGCAACGAGTCGAACTACGACCCGGCCGAGACCAACGACGACGCCGACGAGATGCCGACCACCGGCGCCAAGGGCGACGTGCGCCTGGCCGACCTGACCGGCAAGGAGTATGACGACCCGCTGTGGGACGAGCTGCTCGACCAGCTGACCTTCGACGAGATGGACAACCTGATCGCGTTCGGCGGCTTCGGCACCCAGGCGATCGACTCGATCGGCAAGGTCGCGCTGACCGACGTCGACGGTCCGGCCTCGCTGAACAACAACTTCACCGGCGTCGGCTCGATCGGCTTCCCGTCCTCCACCTCGGTGGCCTGCACCTGGAACAGGGACCTGGCCCGCCGCTTCGGCGAGGGCATCGGCGACATGGCGCACGACATGGATGCCTCCGGCTGGTACGCGCCGGCCATGAACATCCATCGCTCCGCGTTCGGCGGCCGTGACTTCGAGTACTTCTCGGAGGACCCGCTGTTCTCCGGCGCGATGGCCTCGTCCGAGATCGCCGCGGCCCGCGAGCAGGGCGTGTACGCCTTCATGAAGCACTTCGTGCTCAACGACCAGGAGACGAACCGCAACAACATGGTCTGCACCTGGTCGAACGAGCAGGCGATCCGCGAGATCTACATGAAACCGTTCGAGATGAGCGTCAAGGACGGCGACACCGGCGCGGTGATGAGCTCGTTCAACTACATCGGACCGGTCTACGCCGGCGCCAGCAGCAACCTGCTCAACAACGTCCTGCGCGACGAGTGGGGCTTCCGCGGCATGGTGCTGACCGACTGGTACGGCGACTTCGGCTATCAGAACGGCGACCAGCTCGTCCGTGCCGGCAACGACGCGATGCTGGCCACGTTCGAAAGCTCGAACCACGTGACGGTCCGTTCCGCCTCCGGCGTCCAGGCACTGCGCACCGCGGCCCACAACATCCTCTACACGGCGGTCAATAGCTGGAAGTACGCCGACGGCGAGCCGAAGGCCCAGACCCCGGTCTGGCAGGTGGCCACCTACGTGGGCATCGCCGTCGTGGCCGTCATCTTCCTCGGTCTTGAGACGCTGACCATCAAGCGTTTCCTCGACCGCAGGAATGCCGTCAAGTAATAACACCTGGTTTGGGGACGCTGCTTATGCGTCAACGAACCACAACAGACCGGACTTTCCTCCTCTTTGTTCGGTCCACTGCCCAAGAATAGATGTGCGGCGCATGGTTATCCGTGCGTCGCACATCGCTATTTCCGGCGCACGCAGACGTTCGACGGTGGGCTGTATGACTAGTGCATTCTTCGGTGAAAAGTCGTCGGCTGTATAGATGGGCAGCTCAATGACGGTGCCGTCGACGTGAGCGTTGCCGTCGCATGTCGCTATGCAAGATATAGTTGACATGTCAATGATTGATATGTCAAAGGATTGGCTTATGTCATCTGCGCCGACTGGTGGACCGAGATCGACCGATGAACCGAGCCCGGCGATCGGACGGTCGTTGACGGGCTTCTCCAACGGTCTCGCCCGCGCCTTCCAGACCGGCCGCGCCAGGCTGCGCCGACGCGGCGCCGAACTGGGACTCGGCCCCGGACAGCCCAAACTGCTGGTGTACCTGGCGATCCACGGTCCGTGCGGGCAGCGCGAACTCGCCGACTACTTCGAAACCGATCCGGCCGCGATCTGCCGCATGACCGACGCGCTGGTGCGCGCCGGTTTCGCGACATCGATGCCGGGGCGCGACCGTCGCACCCGCATGCTCGCTGTCACCGGTCGGGGCCGCATGGCCGCCGAGGCATGGGAGCGGGACTGCACCAGCGAGGAGGAGACCATGCTCGCCGGCTTCACCCCCGAGGAACGCGCGGCCTTCGCCGACTATCTGACCCGTGTCCGCGCCAACCTGCGCGCCGCCGACGAACGGGAGGCCACACGATGAACGGCGTCCGTCTGATCGCCCAGTACCTTGGAGCCAACCGCCGCGACTTCCTGCTTGCGCTGCTGTGCGTGGCGGCGGAGACCTCGCTCGAACTCGCCATCCCGATGCTGATGGCGCAGGTCATCGACGAAGGCATCATGGCCCGCAACCTGAACGTGGTATTCACCGACGGCGGCCTGATGATCGTTTGCGCGCTCGCCGCCCTCGGCCTGGGATTGCTGTACGCGCGGTATTCCGCCCGCGCCGCGATGGGGACTCGGCGCCAACCTGCGGGAGGCCGAATACGCGCACCTTCCGCACGGCCGTGCTCAACATGCCGATCCTGCAGGGCGCGATGTACGCCACCTGCGTGGCGATCATGCTGATCGGCGGCCGTGACGTGCGCGAATACGACCTCGCCGTTCTGCGCGACGCGGTCGCCGTGGTGCTGCAGAACACCACGCTGTTCTCCGGCACGATCCGCGAGAACCTGGCATGGGGCGACCCGGACGCCGACGACGGGCGGATGCTGGAGGCGTGCCGTCTGGCCTGTGCTGACGAATTCCTCGACCGCATCGGCGGGCTCGACGGCGTGCTCGGCCAAGGCGGCGCCAACCTGCTCGGCACCTACATGATCAAACCGGTCGTCAACGCGATCGAAGACGGCGACCCCCAACGGTTCCTGGCCGGGGTGGCGTTCACCGCCGGCATCTACCTGACGGGTGTCGTCGCCTGCTTCGGCTATTCGCAGATCATGGTCCGCGTCGCGCAGAAGGTCGTCTCCGACATCCGCCGCGACCTGTTCGCCCGCATCGAACGGCTGCCGCTGTCGTTCTTCGACCGCACACGCCACGGCGACGTGATGAGCTGTTTCACCAACGACGTCGACACCGTCTCCGAGGCGTTGAACAACAGCTTCGCGAACCTCGTGCAGGCGGGCGTGCAGATCGTCGGCACGATCACGCTGCTGCTGGTGCTTGACTGGCGGCTGACCCTCATCACGCTGGTCTGCGACGGCGCGATCGCGCTGTACGTACGCTTCTCGGGCGGCCGCAGCAGCCGGCACTTCGCTCGGCAGCAGACCGAGCTCGCCGGCGTCGACGGCTACGTCGAGGAGATGATCCTCGGGCAGAAGGTCGTCAAGGTGTTCAACCATGAGGGCGCGAACCTCGCGCGATTCCGCACGCTCAACGGACGGCTGCGCGAGGCCGGCGTGGCCGCGCAGACCTACGCCTCCACGATGGTGCCGGTCACCGTGTGCGTCAGCTACGCGAACTATGCGATCGTGACGATCGTCGGCGCGGTGCTCGCCATCAACGGCTATGCGGACGTCGGCTCGCTCGCCAGCTATCTGGTGTTCGTGCGGCAGGCCGCCGCGCCGTTCAACCAGTTCACCCAGCAGGGCAACTTCCTGCTCACGGCGCTCGCCGGCGCCGAACGGATCTTCTCGGTGATGCGGCTCGACCCGGAGGTCGACGAGGGCGCGGTGCGGCTGGAGCGGGACGGTCGCGCGAACACCGACGGCGCGGCGGCCGGGGCCGCCGGCTGGGTGTGGGTCCGCGGCGCGTCCCGCACGCCGCTGCGGGGCGACGTGCGTTTCCACCACGTGGATTTCGGCTACGAGCCGGGCCATCCGGTGCTCAAGGATCTGTCGCTGTACGCCAAGCCCGGGCAGACGATCGCCTTCGTCGGGTCCACGGGCGCCGGCCCGCCGGTGCTGATCCTCGACGAGGCCACCTCGTCCATCGACACCCGCACCGAGGCGCTGATCCAACAGGGCATGGACGCGCTGATGAGAGGCCGCACGGTGTTCGTCATCGCGCATCGACTCTCCACCGTGCGCAATGCCGATGCGATCATCGTGCTTGAGCACGGGCGCATCGTCGAACGCGGTACACACGAGGAGCTGCTGGCGCGACGGGGGGAATACTGGCAGCTATGGACCGGAGTCCGTGAGCTGGACTGACTCCGGTATCCGGCTGGTGGTTTTGTGACTCTGCGATAACGTGACCGTGCGATAAGTCATCGGAACGGCGGGAAACCAATGATTTCCCGTGAGATTGCACAATCATGATGTCGCGCGGTCACAAGGCGGCAAGACGTAGGACGGGATGCCGAACCGATTGTGCGAGTAAAACGACAGGTTGTGTAACCCCCGCATGCTCCGCGGCAAAACCTGATTCAATCGGAGTGGAAGGCGAACTGCTGCCGTGCGATGCAGCATGGCTGCGGTCCGTTCGAGAACACAGTGCAAGGGAGAACCATGGAACTCGAAGAACTTTCGGTGTTGGAGAAAGCGGCGATGCTCTCGGGCGCGTCCGAATGGGATTCTCGCGGCAACGAACGGGCTGGCATCCCCAGCTTCGTGATGAGCGACGGCCCGCACGGCGTGCGTCGCCAGCTCGGCGCGGGCGACCATCTGGGACTCGGCCAGTCCAAGCCCGCCACCTGCTTCCCGACCGCCGGCACGGTCGCGAACTCGTGGGATCCGGCGCTCGCCGAGGAGATGGGCGAGGCGCTGGGCAAGGAGGCGCACGACCTGGACGTCAACGTGCTGCTCGGCCCCGGTCTGAACATCAAGCGCAACCCGCTGTGCGGACGTAACTTCGAATACTATTCGGAGGATCCGCAGGTCGCCGGCCACATGGCCGCGGGCCTGGTCAAGGGCATCCAGAGCAACGGCATCTCGGCCTGCCCGAAGCATTTCGCGGTCAACAGCCAGGAGCTGCGCCGCCAGGCCTCGAACAGCGTCATCGACGAGCGCACGATGCGCGAGATCTACCTGACCGCGTTCGAGATCACCGTGCGTGAGGCCCACCCGTGGACCATCATGACCTCCTACAACGAGGTCAACGGCGTCTACGCGCACGAGAACAAGCATCTGCTGCAGGAGATCCTGCGCGACGAATGGGGCTTCGACGGCATGGTCGTCTCCGACTGGGGCGGCTCCAACTCCGCCGTCGACGCCGTCAAGGCCGGCGGTAGCCTGGAGATGCCGTCGCCGGGCTTCACCTCCGTGCGTGAGCTCGTCGGCGCCGTGCAGGCCGGCACCCTCTCCGAGGCCGACCTCAACGCCCGCGCCGCCGAGGTCGCCAAGATCGCGCGACTGACCAAGACCGAAGGCGTCGGCCGCGACGACCTGCTCAAGGACGACATCGCAGCCGCCCACCATGCGGTGGCCCGCCATGTTGCCGAGAACTCCAGCGTGCTGCTGAAGAACGTCGACGGCACGCTGCCGCTCCCGGCCGGCGTGAACGTGGCCGTGGTCGGCGATATGGCCAAGGTGGCCCGTTTCCAGGGGTCCGGTTCCTCCAAGGTGAACGCCACCCGCGAGGAGAATCTGCTTGACGAGCTGACCCAGGCCGAAGGCGTGACCGTGGCCGGCTACGCGCAGGGCTATGACCGTCAGGGCGCCAAGAACCAGGGGCTGATCGACGAGGCCGTGGCACTCGCCGGCAAGGCCGACGTGGTGGTGGCCGTTGTCGGTCTGGACGAGCGCAGCGAATCCGAAGGCCTGGACCGCTCCACGATGGCGATTCCGCAGGTCCAGAACGACATGGTCGACGCGCTGGTGGCCACCGGCAAGCCCGTGGTGATCGTGCTGATCGCCGGCTCCCCGGTGGAGCTGCCGTGGTATGACGGCGTGTCCGCCATCCTGTACATCGGCCTGTCCGGCCAAGCCGGCGCCTCCGCCACCGCGAACGCGTTGACCGGCAAGGTGAACCCCTCCGGCCACCTGGCGGAGACCTGGCCGATCCAGTACGCCGACGCGCCGAACTCCGGCTGGTATCCGGCCATCGGCCGCGACGCCATCTACCGCGAAGGCCCGTTCGTCGGCTACCGCTACTACACCACCGCCGGCGTGCCGGTCCGCTTCCCGTTCGGCTACGGCCTGAGCTACTCGTCGTTCTCCTACGCCGATCTGAAGGTGGACGACAACGGCGTGGAGTTCACCGTGACCAACGATTCCGACGTCCCCGGCGCCACGGTGGCCCAGCTGTACGTGCGCGGCCCGCAGGGCGGCGTGCTGCGGCCGGACCGCGAGCTCAAGGGCTTCGCCAAGGTGCAGCTGGATGCCCACGAGTCCAAGACCGTCCGCATCGACTTCGACCGCTACACGTTCCGCCATTTCGACACCGAGTCCAACGCCTGGCATGTGGAGTCCGGCGAATGGACGCTGATGGTCGGCGCGAACGTGGAGGACATCCTGCTGACCGCCACACATGAGGTCAAGGGCGATGTGGACCCGAAGCCGGCCGACCCGGCGCTCGGCTCCTACTTGACCGGCAAGGTCAAGGAGGTCACCGACGGCGAGATGACGGCGCTGTTCGGCCACTGGGTGACGGCCCCCGGCAAGCCGGTGACCTTCGGCGCCAACGACCCGATCTCCTCTTGGGTGGATTCGAAGGGCTTCCTGGCACGCACCATCGCCAAGACGCTCACCAAGCGTGAGGCGAAGGTGCGCGAGAAGACCGGACAGCCGGATCTGAACACGCTGTTCATCCTCAACATGCCGCCGCGCGCCATGAGCAAGATGACGCAGGGCATGATCGACTCTGCGATGGTTCAGGCCATCGTCAAGATCGCGAACCGCCACACCTTCCGCGGCATCGGATCGTTCATCGCGGGATTCTTCCGCAACCAGTCCGCCAACAAGCGCACAGAAAAGGAGCTCAACAATGAGTGAGGCAGAGAAGAAGGCCACTCCGGAGTATACCGAAGAGGAGCTGGCACAGATGGGTCCGGTCAAGCGTTGGATTAAGACGCATCCGAACATCTGGGAGTTCATCCTGTTCAACATCCTGTCGAATGTGTCCACGATCGCCCGTTTTGTGGTGACGTGGATCGGCACGGCGATTTTCGTGACGGGCATGGGCCTGACCACGCCGTTCCACTTCCTGATCTTCAACTATGACGAGCAGGGCAACGGTCTGGGCGGATTCCTGACCTTCCTGTGCGCCGAGGTCATCGCCCAGGTGGTGAACTTCTTCGTGCAGATGAAGTGGGTGTTCAAGTCTGACTCCAGCTTCAAGGATGCCGCTTGGAAGTACGCGATTCTGGCGGTCATCATCGTGGTGGTGAATCTGGTGCTGCCCGGCTACGTTACCGGCTTGTGCCAGGGCTGGGGCATGGGTGCCGGCCTGGCTGGCACCGTCGCCTCCGTGGTGAACACGCTGCTGGCCGTGATCGTGAGCTACCCGCTGCTCAAGTTCTGGATCATGCCGAAGAATAACAAGTGATCTGTGTCCGGGCTGATGTCCGGACGCGATAGAGAGGAATGCGGGGTCCCGCCGGAACCAATCCGGCGGGACCCCGTTTCGTTTGGGACTAGCGCTTGTCCTTTTGCCGCATTTGCAGCGCCGCGGGGGATCAGCGCGGCACCAGCGCGGTGAGCGTGAACCAGTGGTCCTTGGTGCGGATCGTCACCTCGCCGCCGTACTGCTGCGCGATATGCCGGATCGACTTGACGCCGAAGCCGTGCGATCGCGCGTCCTTCTTGGTGGTGCGCAGGTTGCCCTCGGTGTCGGTTTTCAGCGCGGAATCGTAGTAGTTCTCCACACGCAGCACCACGAACTGTCCCTGACGGTACAGCGCGAGCCGGATCAGCCGCTTTTCGGGGTCGGAGAGCTTGGACGTGGCCTCGATGGCGTTGTCCAGCGCATTGCCGAACAGGGAGGCGATATCCATCGACGACATGCCGTCCAGCAGTTTGCCGTCGGCCACGGCGGTGAACGTGATGCCCCTGTCCGCGCAGGTGTGCGTCTTGGCGGTCAGGATGACGTCCAGCACCGGGTTTCCGGTATGCTGCTGGGCGCTGTACTGCTGCACCGACGCCTCCAGCTGTTCGAATCCCGCGGCCATGTGCTCGGGGTCCACCTGTGCGCGCAGCGCGGCGATCTGGTGCTTGAGGTCATGGGCGAGCCGCCCGATCGACTCGATGTTCTCCTTGGACTGCAGATACTCCTGATGCTGGCTTTTGAGCTGCGCGTTGATCGAGGCCAGCTCCATATTCGAGGCGAGACGGCGCGCCTGCTCCTGCTGCGCATACAGGATCACGAACCCGCATAGGTCCACCAGCGTGCGGATGTAGAACACCTCCTGCCCGATGGTGCCGGAGAACGGGGTGTTCGTGGAGACGAAGCTCAGATTGCTCATGGCAAAGGTGATCAGCGTGGTGGCCACCGTCATCACCGCGGCGGACAGGGTCGGCACCGTGGGCTGGGTCTGGCTGAAGTTGCCGCGTTCCACGTTGTAGGTGATCACGAAGCACAGACCGTAGGTCACAACGAGCAGGATGATGTTCTCCCACCATGTGGGCGGGCTGCCCAGCGCGTGCTCGGCGAATGTGGCGAGCTGCCAGTGCAATGAGGCGATGAGCTCGCCCAGGATGAAGGCGCGGGCCGTGATGTACAGGCCTTCGCGCTTGCCGGTGCCGATGGCCAGCATGATGATGCCGAACATGCCGATGGCCGCCAGACACATGCCGAAGATCCAGAACGGCAGAGACATGGTGCCCGCGAAGTACTGCAGCCCGATCAGCACCGGCAGGCCGAGCGCGGCGGTCAGGATCGTCCGCATCAACGGCACGCGCCGGTACAACGCGCAGATGTAGACCAAGCATCCCAGCCATTCGCTGATGGCCGTGTATAGGCGGGGGATGTCGGGCAGCGCGTTGACGATGGCGCCGGTCATTGCATGCCGCCCATGTAGTCCGCCAACGCCGTCAGGAACGCCTTCTTGCGCGGGCGGCTGATGCGCAGCCGCTCACCGTTGGACATGACGCAGTCCTGATCCTCCACGGCCGCCACGTACCTCAGGTTCACCAGATAGCAGGAGTTCGACCGGAAGAAGTCATGGTCGGCCAGCCGCGCCTCTAGGTCCTTCAAGGTGCCGGTGATGGAGAGCTTGCCGCTGAGCGTGTGGATGATGATGGTGTGCCGGATCGATTCGATGTAGACGATGTCGGTCAGGTCCACGCGGATCTGCTTGGATCCGGTCTCCACCAGCATTGAGTCGTTGGAATGGCGGCGCACCGTATCGATGGACCGTTTGAGTTCCTGGCTGAACGCGAACCATGGCACCGGTTTGAGCAGGTAGGACAGCGCCTGCACCTCGTATCCGCTGATGGCGTACTGCGGCGCCGCGGTGATGAAGACGATGACGACGCCGTCGTCGCGCTCGCGTACGCGTCGTGCGGCCTCCATGCCGTCCATCTGCTTCATCTCGATGTCGAGCAGCAGGATGTCATAGACGGGTGTGTAGTGTTCGACGAGCGCCGCGCCGTCGTTGAATGCGGAGACGACGAACTGTTCGCCCTGCTCGCGCTGGTACCGGTTGAGATAATCGAGGATGAGCTGGCAGGCGGCGGGGTCGTCCTCGACCACACCGATTCGGATAGGACGCATGCAGCATCGCCTCCTTCGCCATTCAACCCTTCAAACAGCATACACGTTGCCGGTGATGCGGGTGGTTGAACGGTGCGACATGCCTCATATGCGGAAGCGGCGCCCCGTTCGGTACGGGACGCCGCTTCCGGTGATGACGGGCGTTATCTTACGCGAAGGCCGCGCGGATCTGCGCCGCGGTGCCGTAGGAGGCCTGCGCGCCGTAGTTGGTGGCGGCGTAGGCGGAGACGTAGGAGGCCAGTTGCGCGCTGTCCATCAGCGTCATGCCGGAGGACAGGCCGGCCAGGATCGTGCCCATGAACGAGTCGCCGCAGCCGGTGGTGTCACGGGCCTGCACACGCACGGGGGAGATACGGTGGATGTCGTCGCCGTCGATGACCACGGAGCCGTCGCCGCCGAGCGTGATCACGGCCTGACGGAACCCGTAGTCGTGCATCTTGTCGGCGATGGCATGCCAGTCCATGCCGTCCCAGTCGTCATCCTCCGGCTCGTTGATGCCGAGCAGCTGGGCCATCTCGTGTTCGTTGACCAGCAGGATGTCGGAGGCTTCGATCAGTTCGCGCGGCAGTTCGGTGGTGAACGGGGAGTTGTTCAGCAGCACGGTGGCGCCGGCCTCACGCCCCATACGGGCCACGGCGGTGACCGTATCGATCGGGCTTTCCAAGCACAAGCCGATGGTGGGCGCGGCGGTGATCGCGTCCTTCATCGACTCCACGTACTCCACGGTGACCTGCGCGTTGGAGCCGGGGGAGTAGATGATGGTGTTCTCGCCGTTGGCGTCCACGGCGATGACGGTGGTGCCGCTGGGGCCGAGGACGTGGCGCACGTACTGGGTGTCGACGCCCGCTTCGGTGAGCTTGCCCAGCAGGAAGTCGGCGTTGGCGTCGGATCCGACCGCGCCGAAGATGCGGACGTTCGCGCCGATGAGGGCCGCGGCCGCCGCCTGGTTGCCGGATTTGCCGCCCGGCAGCACCTGCAGGGGGCCTCCGTTGACGGTTTCGCCCGGTCCGGGCAGGCGTTCGGTGGAGACCGTGTAGTCGGCGTTCATGGAACCGATGACGGATACGGCGCCATGAATGTCGTCGAGCTTCGCGAGGATGTCGTGCATGCTTGCTCCTTGGGGTTGGGGTGGTGGGGTGGTGCCGGAGGGAGCGGGCTCGTCTCCGGCACCGGGTGCGAGAATCGGTTACTTGGTTCCGTAGATGTGCTTGCGGAAGACGAGGTACACGATCAGGCCGAGCAGGATGACGCCCGCCGCGATGAGCAGCAGCTGCGAGTATCCCGTAGCGGCGGCTGCGCGTGCCGCCGCGGAGCCGGCCTCATCGACGGCCGGCACGCCCGCCAGCAGGCTGCCGAAGATGGCGATGCCGATGGACGGGGAGACGTTCATCACCAGATCGTTCAGGCCCACGCCACGGCCGGATTCCTCGGTGGACAGCGTGCCGAGCACGGTGCTGACGACTGGCGAGTACAGCAGGCCGACGCCGCAGTACAGCACGCAGGCGCACAGGGTCAGGAGGATGAAGCCCTTGTCCACGCAGAACGCCGCACCGGCGAAACCGCACATGATTAGGCAGGCGGCCGTGATGATGCCGGCCTGGCGTCCGATCTTGCCGATGATCACGCCGGAGGACGTGCCCACGATGGCGGCGCAGACGAACGCCCACACCAGATAGGTGGAGACCCGCGAGGAGTCCATGTTGTACAGGGCGCCGCCGATGGCGTTGTAGAACGGGGAGACCACGTAGTTGGTGAAGTAGAACAGTGCGATCAGCGAGATGGCCATGAGCCAGCGGGTGTTCTTGAAGAACGCCGGGGTGATGAACGGGTTCTTGGCCTTGGAGATGTACACGCCGAAGCCGATGAACAGCACGGCGGCCAGGGCGATCATCCACCAACTCATGTAGGAGAAGAACAGCGTCAGGAAGGCGGTGGCCACGCCGAAGATCACGAAGCCGACCGTGTCGATCTTGTCGCCGCTGCCGTTGCTGTCGGGCAGGTTCTTGAGCAGGATCGGCAGGAAGAGGATCGTGATCGCCGGGATCAGAAACAGGAACTGCCAGCTGATGGTGCTCAGGAAGCCGGCGGCGAACACGCCGATCGAGGCAGACAGCTGGTAGGCGGCGGTGTACAGGCCGAAGAAGATCACCTTGAGTGAGTTCTTCAGGTACTTGGTGGCCACCACCAGGAATGCGGAGCCTGCCACCTGCTCGCCGGCGGTCTGCAGCACGCGGGCGATGATGACCGTCCACAGGTTCGCCGGCAGGAAGTAGTTGGCGAAGAAGCCGAACAGGGAGCCGACGAACAGTACGATCAGGCCGACGGTGACCAGTCTGCGCAGCGAGATGAAGTCGCCGAGCGAGCCGTAGATGAAGCAGACGATGCCGAGCACCAGGCTCGGGAACGCGGTGATCAGCGAGGCCTGGTCGGGTGCGCCGACGTCGGCGCCGACCTGCTGGAAGACCAGGTTGAAGCCCTGCAGGCACAGGGTGCCCAGGACGAAGGTGATGAGCAGGGGGATCAGCGCGCGGATCGCCATCTTGTTGGTGGCGTCGTCGACGTCCTGCTCGACAACAGTGGTGTTGTCAGCCATGGTTTGCATCCTTTCGATAACGTTCACATGTCGGTTGGACTCGATTTATTTGCCGCCGCGGCGGCCATGCGCGACTCAGCCTGCGTTGCGAGCCAATCCGGTGATGCGGGTCATGAATTCGTTCAGGAAGCGCGGCACATCCACTCCGACGGCCGCCTGCATGGTCTTGACCGGGTCGTTCAGACGCGTGTTGTCCCCGATGGTGCGCCCGCGGGTCGGGCCCTCGACGTCCACCTGCAGGTTGATCGGCAGCGTGGTGACCAGCGTCGGGTCCACGGCCACGCCGACGGCGAGCGGATCGTGCAGGCCGCAGCCACCCAGATGCGGCGAGGTGGTCTCGTAGGCCTTGATATAGAAGTCGGTCATGTCGGCGAGGAAGTCGCCGGCCTTGGTGTTCAGGTCGCGCCACTGCTGCGTCTCCTTGTAGGTCAGGAGCGTCTGCAGGGTCACGTCGAGGCCGACCATGGTGGCCGGCGCGCCGGAACGGAACAGGTAGTCCGCGGCGTCCGGATCCTGGGAGATGTTCGCCTCCACGCAGCAGTTCACGTTGCCGCACACCGTCAGGGCGCCGCCCATCAGCACGATCTTGCCAATCTTATCCTTGATCTCGGGGGCCTTGCGGATGGCTGCGGCGATGTTGGTCATCGGGCCGGTCGGCACGTAGACGAGGTCCTTGCCGTAGGTCTTGACCGCGTCGATGATGAAGTCGACGGCGGGTTCGGTTTCGGCCTCGCGCGTGGAGTCGGGGATGTCCACGTCTCCGATGCCGTTGTTGCCGTGGATGAACTTGGAGATCTCCAGGACCTCGAAGCCGTCTGTGGCTTCCGAATGCGGGATACCTTTATATACCTTGACCTCGGGGTGGCCGAGCAGTTCGGTGATGGCCAGCGCGTTGCGCACACCATGCTCCAGCAGCACGTTGCCGTAGGTGCCGGTGATGCCGATGAGCTCGACCTCGGGACTGCCCAGCGCGTAGGCGATGGCGAGGGCGTCATCGACACCGGTGTCCAAATCGAGAATGAGCTTTGTCATGGGGTTCCTTCCTGTTGGTGAGGCCGTCCCAATACGGCCTCGGTGTGCTCGGGGCAAAGATATCGGCGCCCAAGCACGACGGCTGCTGCCGTGTCATCTTCGATCGGTGAGCGATACAGCCTGGCGGGCCGGTGACCCGCGTAGTTCCATGATAGATGGAGCCGGAAGGGGTGCTCGGGAAAGCCGATGATTCCAACGTTTTATCGGCGTGTTGCTAAAACGTTATATCCGTTGGTATTAAGCGATTCGCGTGGGGCGTTGAGGCTCTTCTCGGCGGTCGGTGTGCACCCCGCGTTCCATGCATATCCGCGCGGCGGCGAACGGGGTCGATGACGAATGGGGCGGGCGCCACAGTGATTGCGTCGGGGTGCCTGTGCTGCCATGATCCTCGTGAAGGGTTTGTGAGCGTTAACACGCCGAGAAACGCCACCCTTGCCATTGACGTGAACTGGTGTATAGTAGAGCGTGGCTCAAAGAAGAGAACCTTCAATGGACCGGATAAGTAAACGCCGAAGTCTACGGTTTCCGCTGTCGGGCGCTGGAGACGGACGCACAACCACCTTCCACAACGGATCGTGAGGCACGTACCTGCCTCTGAAAGGATGAACATATCATGGCAGAAGTCGTATTTGACCATGTCACTCGTATCTACCCGGGCAACGACAAGCCTTCGGTGGATGATCTGAATCTGGATATCAAGGACGGCGAGTTCCTCGTCCTGGTCGGCCCCTCTGGCTGCGGTAAGTCCACCACCCTGCGCATGCTCGCTGGTCTGGAAGAGGTCAACAAGGGCCGCATCCTCATCGGTGGCAAGGATGTCACCACCATGCAGCCGAAGGACCGCGACATCGCCATGGTGTTCCAGAACTACGCTCTGTACCCGCACATGACCGTCGCCGACAACATGGGCTTCGCCCTGAAGATCGCCGGCACCCCGAAGGACGAGATCCGCAAGCGTGTCGAGAAGGCCGCCGAGATTCTCGACCTGACCGAGTACCTCGACCGCAAGCCGAAGGCTCTGTCCGGTGGTCAGCGTCAGCGTGTGGCCATGGGTCGCGCCATCGTGCGTGAGCCGAAGGTCTTCCTCATGGACGAGCCGCTGTCGAACCTCGACGCCAAGCTCCGTGTGCAGACCCGTACTCAGATCGCCGCCCTGCAGCGTCAGCTGGGTGTCACCACCCTGTACGTGACCCACGATCAGACCGAGGCTCTGACGATGGGCGACCGCATCGCCGTCATCAAGCTCGGCATCCTGCAGCAGGTCGGCGCTCCGACCGAGCTGTACGATCGCCCGGCGAACGTCTTCGTGGCCGGCTTCATCGGCTCCCCGTCGATGAACATCAACACCCACCCGGTGATCAACGGTCAGGCCAAGATCGGTGAGGATACCATCGATCTGCCGCGCGAGGCTGTTGCCAAGCTGACCGCCGAGGACAATGGCCAGATCATCGTCGGCTTCCGTCCGGAAGACGCCGATCTCGCCGCTGCCGATGACCCGAACGCCTTCTCGCTGAAGGTTGTCAACGTCGAGGATCTGGGCTCCGACGGCTATATCTACGGCAATATCATCACCGATGGGTCCGCCGCCGAGGCTGCGACGATGATGTCCGATCAGAACAAGCTCACCACGGTTCGCGTGAACCCGCGTGCGCTGCCGAAGATCGGCGACACCGTCAAGATCAAGATCGACCCGACCAAGATGCACCTGTTCGCTCCGTCGACCGAGCTGCGTCTGAACTAATGCTTGACGGGGCTGCATAAGCCCGGTCAACCATTACACGAGGCATTCTCTTCCTCTCTTTGGCCTCGTGGGGAAAGGCTCCGCATAGCTGCGGGGCCTTTCCTTTTATGATGTGTGCGTTTTGCGTGGGAAGCCGCTGTCCGCACATCCTCGGTCGGCGATTTGGCCTATGTGCCGGTTACATTAGAATTTATGGAATTGACTGATCTGCCGCAGATGGATCCGCGTGTGCTCAAGGCCACGTCGGTGAAGGCCGACCCGACCGCCCCGGCGACGGCGGAGCCGCAGGCGTTGAAAATCACCGCCGCGAGCTCGAACCCGAAGATGTTTACCCTGCCGTGGGAGAAGCCGCTGGCGACCTGGCCGGACGAACTGCTCGCCAATCTGCCCCGAGGCATTTCCCGCCACGTCGTGCGTTTCGTGCACGTCGGCGATTCCGTGTATGCCATGAAGGAGATCACCCGCAACGTCGCCGAGCGCGAGTACGAGCTGCTGCGTCGTCTGGAGAAGCTCGAACTGCCCACCGTCGAGCCGATCGCCGTGGTGACGGGTCGTCATACCCGTGAAGGCGAGCCGCTGGAGGCGATCCTGGTCACCCGGCATCTGAAGTTCTCGCTGCCGTATCGTGCCCTGTTCGCCCGCAACCTGCGCCCGGATACGGCCGAACGGTTGATCGACGCCCTGGCTGTGCTGATGGTGCGTCTGCACCTCGCCGGTTTCTACTGGGGTGACGTCTCGCTGTCGAACGTTCTGTTCCTGCGCGATGCCGACGCGTTCTCCGCGTTCCTGGTGGATGCCGAGACCGGCGACCTGCATGTGCGTCTGACCGAGGGGCAGCGCGAATACGATATCGACCTGGCCCGCACGAACATCATCGGCGAATTGATGGATTTGAGCTCCGGCGCCCTGCTGCCCAGCGATGTGGACGAGGTGGAGGTCGGCAACCGTCTGGTGGAGCGCTACCATTCGCTGTGGAGCGCCCTGACCGATGTGGACAGCTTCAGCCCCGATGAGATGTGGAAAATCGAGAAGCGCGTCAACAAGCTCAACGGTCTGGGTTTCGACGTGGATGAGCTGGAGATGAACACCACGCCGGACGGCAACCGTGTGCTGGTGCGTCCGCGTGTGGTGGATGCCGGCTATGCCTCGCGCAAGCTCCTGCGTCTGACCGGTCTGGATGTGCAGGAGAATCAGGCCAAGCGACTGCTCAACGACCTGGACGCCTATCGCGCCTCCACCTGGCGTCAGGGCGAGGACTTGGAGATTGTGGCCACGGACTGGATGCGCGAGGTGTTCGAACCCACCGTGCGCATGATCCCGGCTGAATACCGCTCCCAGATCGAGCCGGCGCAGTTCTTCCACGAGGTGCTGACCCACCGCTGGTTCCTGGCCGAGCAGGCCGGGCACGACGTGCCGATGGTCGAGGCCGTGGAAAGCTACATTGCCAGCGTGCTGCCGAAGTACAAGCTGGACGCCTCGGTGATGGCCGCCATTAATGCCGACGCCGATTCGGGCGTGATCGACGACGAGCGCACATTCGACACCAACACGTACGGCAATGGCGTGTTCGACGCCGACGGTCGCCCCGCGCACCTGCGGGCCGACGATGACGATGATTACAATCCCGACGACGACCCCGACGCCGCCGTCTGGAGCCACTGATCGTTCGCAAACCTTCGCAAATCGGAACCGGTTGACGGGGCCGCGGCGCATCCAGGCGTCGCGGCCCCTGCCGTATGCGCCCGCCATGACTCCGGCGCCGTGCCCCGCTCGCTATGACAGAATCGTGGCGCTGTCTACAGCAGAATTATGGTAATCTCTACTGCATAATTATGGTACTTTCTACAGCAGAATTATGGTAAAAATGCATGTTCACGATGCGAGGCGGCTGTCTGAGTCTGTATGACGTTGGCATGGGAGCGGGGTTGCAGGCCAACGGGTTCGCTGTGACCTCCGCCGCTGATTACATCGGGCAATCGGCGTGACATGGTGTCGGGGAATGCTTGGTTAAGCGGTTAAAGTAGAGGGTATGCGCAAGACAACGGTCTACGATGTGGCGGAACGTGCGGGGGTGTCCACCGCCACGGTGTCGTTCACATTCCGCCGCCCGGACAAGGTCAAGCCCGCCACCCGCGAACGGGTGCTCAAGGCCGCGCGCGAGCTCGACTACGTCCCCTCGGCCAACGCCCGCGGCTTGGCCCGCGGTAAGACAGGCGCGCTGGGGCTGTACTCCTTCGATATGCTCATCGAACGGCCGCAGGGCAGCGATCTGGAGGATTTCGCCACCGAGGACATCTTCGAGCGCCCGGATGTGCTGGTGTACCCGTTGTATGCCGACGAAGTGCAACGTGGTTTCGAGGTGGAATGCTGGCATCGCGGCCAGACCGTGCTGTTGGGCACGGCGGTCTCGAAGCGGGACAATGGCTCGATCACCGATATCGCCGGCCGGGTGGACGGTTTGGCGCTGTTCCCGAACCGCGGCACGGATGACCTGCCGGTGGCGCGGTTGTGCCGCAGCATCCCGGTGGTGCGCATCGGCGAGACCGATGGCGAGTTGCCGTCGGCCGACGTGATCTGCGACAACGAGGGCGGCATCGAGGCACTGGTCGACCACCTGGTGGATGTGCACGGCGTCACCGAGATGTCGTTCATCGGCGAACTGACAACCTACGACATGCATCAACGGTTCGAGATGTTCCAGTCGAGGGCGGCGGAGCGCGGCATCGCCATGGGCCGCCCGCTGCTGGACGATTCGACCTCGTCCTCCCGGGAATGGCTGGTCAACCTGTGCGAAGCCATCGACGCCGAACAACTGCCGCGCGCCCTGGTGTGCGGTAACGACCAGACGGCGTTGGCGGTGATCGACCTGCTGCGCGATGCGGGGGTGCGTGTGCCGCAGGATGTGATCGTGACTGGTTTCGACGGCATCCTGGCGTCGGCGCTCGCGCCGGTGACGTTGACGACGGTACGTCAGCCGTTGGGAGCGATGGGGCGTCTGGCGGCGAAGCTGCTGGCCGAATGTGACGGCATGCCGTGGGACGAACCAAGCGTGCACCGGATGCCGGTGAAGTTGGTGTTGGGTAACAGCTGCGGCTGCGCGTGACCGACGGTCGTATGGGGACAAGCGTCGCAGTGTCCGATCCACGGGGATATGTGTCCTAGGGTGGGCGTGATGCCTGATTTTCTGATGTCCTGATATTCGGCGTGTCGAAAATCTACGCGGTTTGACAAACATAAATCTACGCGATTAAATTTATATCGTAATCTACGCGGTTAGATTACGAGAATGGTTCAAGGAGGAGCAATGAAACATACACCGTGGAAAACCGCTGTGGCCGCAGTGGCCGGAACATCGCTGCTGCTCGGATTGGGCGCGTGCGGGCGTAGCGAGGACAAGCCCGCCGGCGCGTCCGAGGGCGCCGTCACCAGCATCGATTCCGAACCCGCCACTGGCGACCTGACGGTCTGGGCGATGGGCAACGAAGGCGACCTGCTGGGTGATTTCGTCGACGGATTCAAGGAGGAAAACCCCGACGTCAACATCACCGTGACCGCCATCCCGTGGGCCTCCGCACATGACAAGATCCAGACCGCCATCGCCGCCGGCACCGTGCCGGACGTCATCCAGATGGGTACCACCTGGATGGCCGATTTCGCCGATGCCTTCGCGCCGGTGCCTGAGAACTTCGATCTGAGCGACTTCTCGGCCGGTCCGCTGGAAGCCGGCCAGATCAACGGCGAGCAGCTGGGCGTGCCGTGGTACGTGGACAGCCACGTGCTGTACTACCGCACCGACATCGCCGAGCAGGCCGGCTGTGACCACGCCCCGGAGACGCTGGATGAGCTCAAGCAGATGGCCGCGGACGTCAAACAGGTGGACGGCGTGGAGAACGGCATGTACATCTCCCCGGCCGGCGCCGACTCCTGGCAGGGAACCCTGTGGGCGTTCTTCTCGTCCGGCGTTAGGCATCGCCGTGCGGCACACGTGGGAGGTCGGCGGGCACACCCCGATCTTCGTGACCGAGAACGGCATCGCCACCGCGAACGACGCGCGGCGCATCGACTACACCTACGATGCGCTCGCCTGCCTGCACGACGCGATGGCCGACGGCATCGACGTGCGCGGCTACCTGCATTGGTCGCTGCTGGACAACTACGAGTGGGGATCGTTCCGTCCCACCTTCGGCCTTATCGGCTGGGACAAGGACACGTTCGAACGTCACCCCCGTCCCTCGCTGGACTGGCTGGGCAATGTCTCGCGCTCCGGCGTGCTGAGTCATCCCTCACGCTAGCGGTATCGCGTGCGGGATATCCCGGGGAGGGCCGACCATCGCGGGCCCTCCCCGTTTTCATATTTGTGACCGTCGTATCGCGACCGTCAGTTCGCGGCGGCCTCGCGCCGGGCGCGGGCGACCGCGTACAGACTGATGCCCGCGGCCACCGAGGCGTTGAGCGATTCGACCATGTCGGAGATCGGGATGCCGGCCACGGCATCGCAGGCCTCGCGCACCAGACGGCTGACACCCTTGCCTTCCGAGCCCAAAACCACGATCAGCGGGTCGGTCTCGAAACCGGTTTCGCCGACCAGCGCGTCGCCGCCGCCATCCAGCGCCACGGCGTAGTAGCCGCGCTCCTTCATGCTCTCGATGGCCTTGGTCAGGTTCACCACGCGGGCCACCGGCATATGCGCGGCGGCGCCGGCCGAGACCTTCCATGCCGCGGCCGTCACCGAAGCGGAACGGCGCTCGGGCAGGATCACGCCGTTCGCGCCGAACGCGGCGGCCGAACGGATCACGGCGCCGAGGTTCTGCGGATCGGTCACGCCGTCGAGCGCGATGAACAGCGGGCGTGCGGCCATGCGCGTGGCGGCGGAGTTCACGGCCTCCATGGCCTTGGCCTTCCTGTCGGCGGCTTCCACCAGATCATGCAGCGAGGAGTACTCGAACGGCTGCACCTTGAGCACCACGCCCTGGTGGTTGCTCGAACGGGCGATGCGGTCCATCTCCAGACGGTCCGCCTCCAGCAGGTTGAGTCCCTGCTGGCCGGCCAGGCGCACGATGTCGCGCGTGCGGTCGTCATGCTCGATGCGCGTGGCCACGTACAGCGTGGACGAGGGCACGCCCACGCGCAGCGCCTCCAGCACGGCGTTGCGGCCGATGACCAGATCATCCGAATCGGAGGTGAACTTGGCCGCGCGGCGGCGGGCCGCCAGACGCGGATCGGCCATCTTGCGGCGATCGGCCGCCTTCTTGGCCCGGTATGCCTTGTGGTAGACGCGATCCTCGGCCTTGGGCGTGGGGCCCTTGCCCTTCAGCTTGTTGCGGTGCTTGCCGCCCGACCCCTTGGTCGGTCCTTTCTTCATAGCCATGCGCACCATTCTCCCAGCACCCCTCAACCTGCGCGGTGCGGTTCGGCGTTCATGACGGCGAAGTTCAGACCGATCAGCACGCCACCGCCCACGAAGTTGCCCAGCAGGATCACGCCGACCGCCGCGACCTCAAGCATCGGATCGCCCACGCCGTGCAACCCCGCGATGAGGAACAGCACCGAGTCGGCCACCGAATGCTCGAATCCGAGGAACGCGAATACGAAGACCACCGTCACCATGATTACGCATTTGGTGAAATCGTTGGTGAGCTTGCCGTTGTAGACCATCAGCATGCCAACGTTGATGCAGAAGTTGCACAGGATCGCCCGCACGAACAAATCGGCCACGCCGGCCGCCCCGGCCTGGAGGTATCCGGTTTTCAGCTGCACGGCGGCGACCATCTGTTCGAGCACCATGCCGTCGGTCACGGTCGAGCAGCGCAGCAGCGCCGCCACGACCAGCCCGCCGATCAGATTGCCCGCGAAGCACAGCGCCAGAATCCGCAGGGACCGCGCCCACCCGATGCGGTGATGGTAGGCGCCGATCGACACGATCATCATGTTCGAGGTGAGCAGTTCCGAGTTCGTGTAGAAGATGAGCACCAGTGCCCAGCCGAAGGTGACCGCGCCGAGCACGCGGCCCGCCGCCGGCGCCCAGGCCGGGGCTCCGGCCGTCGAGAACGCCGCGACGATCGCGAAGTACGTCGTGAAGAAGATGCCCACGAACAGGCCGGCCATGATGGCCCGCTGCAGGTACTTGCTCGTCAGCTCGCCGGTCATCGTCTTCTTGCTGTCCAGCGCGTCGAGCACGGTGCTCACGAAGGTGCGCCCGGGGAACAGCGGGTCCACGGGCCGGGTGGAGGGTGTGGTGGGCGATGGGGGTTGTACGTTCATGATTCCAGTGTGGCACGCCGCGGCCGCATCCGGTCCGCGTACGGGTGTGAGCTATCTCGCAGTGGCGGGCGTCGGGGTGGCGCGGGGGTGACCGGAACGGGGCAGAAACCGCTGATATGACCGGTTTCCGTGGCTCGCACCGGGTAGAGGGCTTTGCTTATAATGGCTGGGTATGCGTCGGCGGCAAAAGCCCCGGCGCCCATATCCGCGCAGCCTTGCCTCGGAAGCGCCGGTTACGGCCGAGCCTGTACGAGAGGGTTGAATACTCCGCGGCTTATTGAGGAGAACAACAACCATGGTTGATCGCAATGATCAAACCGATGTGTCGGAGGCGACGAAGGCGCAGGAGGCCCTGCTGCATGACGTTGACCCGTCGCTGACCGATGCCAATGATGTAGCCAAGGCGCTGAACGTCGACCCGGCCACCGGCCTGAGCTCCGACGAAGCCAAGCGCCGTCTTGAGAAGTTCGGCCCGAACGAGCTGGCCAGCGCGCCGCCGGTGCCGAAGTGGAAGAAGTTCCTGGCCCAGTTCGAGGACCCGCTGGTCTACCTGCTGCTGGCCGCCACCGTGATCTCCACGATCGCGTGGTTCGTCGAGCGCATGAACGCGGCCCCCGGATCCGAAGGCGGCGAACCGCTGCCGTTCGATTCGATCGTGATCGTGCTAATCCTGATCGTCAACGCCGTGCTCGGCTATATTCAGGAGGCCCGCGCCGAACAGGCCGTGGCCGCGCTCGCCCAGATGACCGCCCCGCAGACCTCCGTGCTGCGTGACGGCCAGGTCGTGCGCGTGAACACCTCCGAGGTCGTCCCCGGCGATATCGTCGTGCTCGGCGAGGGCGACACCGTCTCCGCCGACGGCCGACTGCTGACCGCCGCCTCGCTGCGCATCGCCGAGGCGAGCCTGACCGGCGAATCCGTGCCGGTCGGTAAGAAGCCGGAGACGCTGGAAAGCGCCAAGGCCCTCGGTGACCGCGCCAACATGGTGTTCAACGGCACGTCCGTGACTCAGGGCACCGGCCGCGCCGTCGTGACCGGCACCGGCATGAACACGCAGGTCGGCAAGATCGCCGACATGCTCTCCCAGACCGAGGATGAGGCCACCCCGCTGCAGAAGGAGCTCGCGCACGTCTCGAAGATCCTCGGCATCGCCGTGTGCATTATCGCCGCGCTGGTGATCGTGGCCCTGTTCATCACCGAAGGCTTCACCGGCATCGAGGACGTCATCGACTCGCTGCTGCTGGCCGTCTCGCTGGCCGTGGCCGCCGTGCCCGAGGGCCTGGCCGCCATCATGACCGTCGTGCTCGCGCTCGGCGTGCAGCGCATGGCCAAGCACCACGCCATCGTCAAGAAGCTCAGCTCCGTGGAGACGCTGGGCTCCGCCTCCGTGATCTGCTCCGACAAGACCGGTACGCTGACCCGTAACGAGATGACCGTCGAACGCGTCGTCACCCCGTCCGGCGAGGTCTCGATCACCGGCACCGGCTACGCGCCGGTCGGCCAGATGGTCGGCGTGGACGGTTCCGATGTCAGCGAGGCCGTGCGCGCCGAGGTGCTGTCGACGCTTGTCGCCGGCACGCTGGCGAACGACGGCGACCTGCGCGAGAACAACGGCAAGTGGGAGATCGTCGGCGACCCGACCGAGGTGTCGCTGATCGTCGCGGCCCGCAAGACCAAGGCCGACAAGGCCACCGAGCGCTTCACCCGCGTGGCGGAGGTGCCGTTCACCTCCGAGCGCAAGCGTATGTCGATCATCGCCAAGGACAATACCGATAACGGTAACCTGACTGTGTTCTCCAAGGGCGCCCCGGACGTGCTGCTGAGCTTCTGCTCGCGCATCGCGGTCGGCAACCAGGTCCGCCCGCTCACCGACGGCGACCGTCAGGACATCCTGGCCGACGTCGAGCGCCTGTCCGGCGAGGCCTACCGTACCCTCGGCGAGGCCTACCGCCCGCTTGAGACCGCGTCGCTGGCCGCCGTGCCGGGCATCCGCGCCAACGCCGCCGGCGAGGTCTCCGACATCGCCGAACAGAGCGACGTCATCGAGAACGACCTGATCTGGACCGGCATGGTCGGCATCATCGACCCGCCGCGCACCGAGGTGCGCGACTCCGTGGCCGAGGCCCGCCGCGCCGGCATCCGCACCGTCATGATCACCGGCGACCACCCGCTGACCGCCGCCCGCATCGCCTCCGACCTCGGCATTATCGCCAAGGACGGCAAGGCGCTGACCGGCGACCAGCTGGACGCGCTGACCACCGACGAGGAGTTCGACAAGGCCACCTCCGAGGTCTCCGTCTACGCCCGTGTGGCCCCGGAGCACAAGCTCAAGATCGTGTCCTCGCTGCAGCGTCAGGGCAACATCGCCGCCATGACCGGCGACGGCGTCAACGACGCCCCGGCCGTCAAGACCGCCGACATCGGCGTGGCCATGGGCATCACCGGCACTGAGGTCACAAAGGAATCCGCCAAGATGATCCTGGCGGACGACAACTTCTCCACCATCGTGGCCGCCGTGCGCGAAGGCCGCGGCATCTTCGACAACATCCGCAAGTTCCTGCGTTACCTGCTGAGCTCCAACGTCGGTGAGGTGTTCACCGTGTTCGGCGGCGTCATGCTGGCCGGCGTGCTGGGCATCACCCAGCCCGAGTCCACCGGCGTGACCCTGCCGCTGCTCGCCACGCAGCTGCTGTGGATCAACCTGCTGACCGACGCCGCCCCGGCCCTGGCCATGGGCGTCGACCCGCAGACCGAGGACGTCATGAACCGCAAGCCGCGCAAGCTCACCGACCACGTGATCGACCGCGATATGTGGATCGACATCGCGTTCATCGGCATCATCATGGCCGTCGTCACGCTGATCGGCATGGACATGCACCTGGCCGGCGGCCTGTTCACCGACCGCTCCGTGGACGCGCTCGGCCACGAGGCCCAGCTGACCGAGGCCCGCACGATGGGCTTCACGATCCTCGTGTTCGCCCAGCTGTTCAACGCGATCGCCTCGCGTTCGTCGCGTCAGTCCGCGTTCGTCGGCCTGTTCTCGAACAAGTGGCTGTGGGGCGCGATCGGCCTGTCCGTCGTGCTGCAGCTGCTGGTGATCTACGTGCCGTTCCTCAACGGCCCGTTCGGCACCACGCCGCTGAGCCCGCTGGCCTGGGTCGAGTGCATCTGCCTGGCCGCGTTCGTGCTCATCGCGTCCGAGATCTACAAGGCCATCATGCGCGCCATCGACAAGGCGCGCGGCAAGGAGCTGAGCCACTGAGCCCGGCTTCCCGCCCAGGCCTGACGACCTGATGGCCTGATCCGAAACGCCAAGGCGCCCGCCCCGTTGATTGGGGCGGGCGCCTTGCCATATGGTAGCTAACTGGCCTATTTGTTGTTGTAGTGCAACAGCGCCGGTGCCACGCTCAGTCGGTGATGTCGGCCTTGTAGAAGTTCACGTAGGAACGGCTCGGGGTCGGGCCACGCTGGCCCTGATAGTGCGAGCCGGTCTCCTTGGAGCCGTACGGGTGCTCGGCCGGCGAGGACAGCTGGAAGAAGCACATCTGGCCGATCTTCATGCCCGGCCACAGCTTCACAGGCAACGTGCTCACATTCGAGAGCTCCAGCGTGATGTGCCCCTCGAAGCCCGGGTCGATGAACCCGGCCGTCGAATGCGTCAGGATGCCCAGACGCCCCAGCGAGCTCTTGCCTTCCAGACGGGCGGCGATCGTGTTGTCCAGCTTGACGTACTCCCAGGTGGAGCCCAGCGCGAATTCGCCGGGGTGCAGGATCCACGGTTCATCCGAAGCCACTTCAAACTGCTCGGTCAGCGCCCCCTGATTCTCCGCCGGATCCACGTAGGTGTAGGCGTGGTTGTTGAACAGACGGAAGAAGCGGTCGAGCCGTACGTCGATCGACGCGGGCTGGACCATCTCGGGTGTCCACGGGTCCAGCGAGATATGACCATCGGCCTGAGCGGCCAGAATGTCGCGATCGGACAGCAGCATCGGGGTCTCCTTTGCATTACCGCGCATCCATCCGGTCGCGCGGTCGGGCAATGTAACGTGTTCTCTGCTCACCAGTCTAGCGTCCCGCAGACGCAAACGCCGCCTAGATGGGCGAGATGGCATCGTGACGGGCAACGCCCTTGGGACAGATGACCTGTGTTACAGCGCGGTTCGTCATGCCTTTGTCCGGTAATGTTCATCTGACGTCCAGAATTCTCAGGAACTTATCAGAAAACCTCAGACATGTGCCCAGCATCGGGTGGTTACATAATAACTGTCAGCACAACGGCTGGCCAGGAGCCGCAGCAGTTCCCGACAATTGAACCCTTTCTTCTTCTCTCTCCTTTCTCGCCCCGGTGGTCAACCCCACCGGGGTTCTTTCTTATCCGACCATCCGTAACCGAGCCCGGAGGGGGTGGTTGAAACGAGGGCGGGATATAGTGTGGGTATGAGCGAGCATGAGCAGCAGCCTTTGATCGGACGTGAATCCACCGTAGTGCCGGGCCGTTTCGGCGAGCCGTTGACGGTGACCGACGTGGTGTGGTCCCGCGGCGGGGGCAACGCGGCGCCCCGCCGTCCGATGTTCCTGTGCCTGCACGGTTGGGGCTCCAACGAGGAGGATCTGGCCGATCTGATGCGGCATATCGCCCCGTACAACGACTTTGCGTCGCTGCGGGCGCCACTGCAGCTGTCCGGGTTCGGCATGGGGGAGTTCGGGTTCGGCTCGGGCGCGTACTCGTGGTTCCATGACTGCGTGCCGTCCGGCGAAGACCTCGATTACGACGCATACGCGGCGGCGGCCGCAATCGATGCGTGGGTGGCGGCGAACGTTGCCGACGATCGCGATGTGGTGCCGCTCGGGTTCTCGCAGGGCGGTCTGCTGGCGATTCACCTGCTGCGCGTGCATCCGGAACGCTACCGTGCCGCGATCAGCTTGTCCGGATTCCTCGCACCCGGCATCGTGGCCGGCACCGCGCCGGCGGACGATCGCTTGGCCGAGCGGGAGACGCCGATGTTCTACGGGTACGGCGCCCGCGACGGGATCATCCCCCGCAGCGAGCTGCACGCCACTGCGGCCTGGCTGGAGGAGCATATGTGGCTGACGTCCCAGTGCTACCGGGGCCTGGACCATGCGGTGAACCTGGAGGAGCTGGCCGACATCCGCCAGTGGCTGGTCATGCACGACATCGCCTCCGGCATGATGTGACGCCGCTCAGAGGCTGGCGTCGGCGTCCACGCTCATCACGTACACGTTGCGGCGCAACGCGCGGGCCTGCGCGCGCGTGATGTCGCCCGCCTCGAACATGTCCTGGATGATGCCCATCTCGATGCCGTAGCTCTCTCGTTTGACATCATCGGCCATCGTGAACGCGGCCGCGCCGGCGCCGACGTTCGGCCGCGCCCGGAGCGTGGCCTCCGCGCGCCGGTAGTCGAGCAGCAGCAGCGAGCAGTGCTCGGTGCTGTACCGGGTGCCGCGGATCTCGTCGTACAGGCGATTGATGACGTGCTCGATGGCCTCGACCTGCAGCGCGCGTACGCGCTCGGTCACCTCATCCTCGCTGAGCAACGGCGTGGTGCGCTGGATCTTGCTGATGACGCGGCGGGTGAGCGCCTGCGTGCGGCGCTGCAGGGCGCGCACGCGTCCGCGGATCTGGGAGACCGCGTGCCCCGAGGAATCGTGGTCGGCCGCATGCCGCAGGGTGTCCATGATCTGATCGAGCATGCGCTCGCAGGCCTCGATGCCCAGATCCCGCTCGTGATCGTCGGGGGAGGGCTGCGCCCGCAGCGCGGCCAGCCGTTCCTTGATGAAGTCCTTCTCCCAGTACAGTGCGTCGATCTGCAGCTGCTCGAAACCGTGCGGATCCACGCCGCCGATGCGCTGTTTGAGTCGGGTGATGCGCTTGGTGTACGAGTCGATGACCATCAGCACCGCGCGTCGGTTCTCCGGGGTGATGCGCTGGGTCAGCTCCTCCACGGTGCGCCGCAGCACGTCGATGGTGATCTCGGTGATCTCGTGCGAATCGTCCGTGCCATGGTTCGGCGCGATGAGCGGCAGCAGGAAGTTCGCCAGCAGCAGCGTGACGATGATGACGCCGGAGGCGATGAAGATCAGCTCGTCGCGCATCGGGAACAGGTCGCCGGCCGCCGTGAAGAACGGGATGGTCAGCATCAGGGACAGTGTGATCGTGCCCTTCGGTCCGCCGAACGTCATCACGGCGGCGGAACGCCATCGTTCGGGCGTCATGCGCCGGCGCCTGCCGGTGCGCTGGTCCTTGGTGACGCGCAGCACCGCCGCCACCCATAGGAAACGCATCGCGATCACCACCAGCGCCACCAGCAGAATCACCGAGATCAGCATCGGATTGCTGACCCCCGGATCCTCCCAGCTGCGGCTCATCGCGTCCGGCAGCAACATGCCCAGCAGGATGAACACCGCGCCGTTCAGGCTGAACGAGAGCACCGCCCACACGCTGGAGGAGACGATGTTGGTGCGCGCCACGTTCGGACCGATGCCGGTGTGGTCGAACCGGATCAACAGCCCGCAGGCCACCACCGCCAGGATGCCGGAGACGTGGGCGATGTCCTCCGCCGCCAGATACAGCAGGAACGGCAGGAACAGCTCCATCAGGATGCGCGTGGTCGTGGTCTCCCAACCCAGCGAGCGGATCGTCTCGAACAGCCAGTTGACCACAAGGCCGACGGCCAGACCGAACAGCGTGCCGCCGATGAACGAGACCGCGAATTCGCCGGCGGCCTCGCCGAACGAGAAGACGCCGGTCACCGCGGCCAGGATCGAGAACTGGAAGCCTACAATGCCGGAGGCGTCGTTGAACAACGATTCGCCCTTGAGCACGCTGAGCTGGCGTTGGGTCAGCGCCGCCTCCTTGCCCAGCGAACTGACCGCCACCGCATCGGTCGGCCCCAGCGCGGCGCCGAGCGCGAACGCCGCGGCCAGCGGAATCGCCGGCCAGAACGTGTGCACGGTGAATCCCACGGCCACCATGGTGGCGATCGCCAAACCGATGGCCAGCGACAGCGAGATTTTCAACGACTTGAACAACGCCGACTTGTCGATCTCATGCGCCTCCAGATACAGCAGGGGCGCGATGAACAACACCATGAACAGTTCGGGGTCGAGTTCGGTGTCGGGAAAGAACGGCAGGTAGGTGGCCAGCACGCCGAGCGCGATCTGCACCAGCGGCGTCGAGATCTTCGGCAGGAACCGGCTCAGGAACGAGGAGAGCACCACCGCAGCCAACACACAGAGAATCAGGGTGAATGTATCCATGGTGCTCCTCTCTGCGCGGCGGTGGCCGGATGGGCTGTGGCCAGGCGCGAACGCCGCTCATCCCTTATGGTAAGAAAACCCACCGATTGCGTGAACGCGCGGCCGTTAGACTGGACAGCATGACGAACGACGAGGCGATGGGGCGCGCATTGGCGCTTGCGCAGCAGGCCGCGGCCGAGGGCGATGTGCCGGTGGGCGCCGTGGTGCTCGACGCCGAGGGCCGCGTGATCGGCGAGGGGCGGAACCGGCGTGAGGACAACGGCGATCCGTTGGCCCACGCCGAAGTGCTGGCGATGCGGCAGGCCGCGCGCCGACGCGTTGCGGAGTCGGGGCCGATCGTGGCGACTGCCGATGCGACCGGCCCACGTCCGGACACGGATGCGACCGGTCCGGGGGCGGACGCGGTTCGCGTGGGCGTGGCCGATGCCCGTCGGGCATGGAATCTGGCCGACTGCACGCTGGTCGTGACGCTGGAGCCGTGTCCGATGTGCGCGGGCGCCTGCCTGCAGACGCATATCGGGCGCATCGTGTTCGGCGCGTGGGACGCCAAGCTGGGCGCCTGCGGCTCGGTGTGGGACATTCCGCGAGATCCGCACATCGGCCATAGCCCCGAGGTCATCGGCGGTGTCCGGGAAGGGGAGTGCGCGGCCCTCCTGGGGGAGTTTTTTGCGTCGCGTCGCTGAGACGGATTCGCACCACCCTGCGGCATCGGGTGGTGAGGGTTGAAAATCCGCCACTGCGGTGGTTGTAGTCCGAGGTAGTGCGAACCCGTATTTTTTTCCAAAACTCAGAACACTCCGTTGCCGGTCAAATAAAGCCGTTCGCTCTACCATCGGAACCATCGACCAACCGATCCAACCCATGAAGGAGTGGTGCAATGGCGCGCATCGTTGCATTGTCCAATGAATCCGCCGCCGTGGTTGCGGTGTATGCGGAGCAGCCCGAAGCCGGCGTGGCGTTTGCGTTGGCGTTCCCCGAAGGGGAACTGCCGCGGCTTGTGTACTGGGGCCGTCCCATGACTCACCCTGAAACGGTCGTGGACGCCGCCGACGCCCTGCGCCCCCAGCGCGTGTCCGGCGCGCTCGATTACACGCCGTGGCCGAGCGTGCTGCCGACTCAGGCGGAGGCTTGGATCGGCGAACCGCGCCTGGCGCTGCGCCGCGACGGCGTGGAGGTGTTCTGCCGGTTCACCGTGACCGACACCACATTGACCGAAGGCGATCGCCCCGCCGTCACTGTGACCGCCGAGGACGCCGAACAGCAGGTGGCCTTGACCTGGACGATGGAGCTCGACCCCTCCGGTCTGCTCCGCCAGCGTGCCGCCATCCGCAACCTGGCCTACGGCGAACTGGAAATCGGCAAGGTCGAACTCGGCTTCGCCGTCCCCGGCTGGGCCACCGAGATCCTGACCACCACCGGCCACCACCTGCGCGAGCGCTCCCCGCAGCGCCAGCCGTTGACCATCGGCCGGTTCCAGCGCACCTATGTGGCCGGCCGCCCCGACTTCGACGCCTCGCTGCTGCTGACAGTGGGCGCCCCCGGATTCGGATTCGAACACGGTGAGGTGTACTCCACACATGTGGCATGGAGCGGCAACAGCCTGCTGTCCGCCGAACGTCTGCCCTATACGCAGCCCGTGATCGGCGGCGGGGAGATCCTGTTCGGCGGCGAAGTGACGTTGCCCCACGACGGCGCATACGAGACGCCGTGGGTGTATGGCGCGTACGGCGACGGCCTGAACGAGGTCGCCTCCCGCTTCCACCGGTATGTGCGCTCCTGCCATCCCGAGATGGCCGTCAAGCCGCGCCCGGTGATCCTCAACACCTGGGAGGCCGTGTACTTCGACCAGAACTATGACACGCTGGTCGCGCTCGCCGACAAGGCCGCCGACAGTGGCGTGGAGCGTTTCGTGGTGGACGACGGCTGGTTCGGCTCCCGTCGCGACGACACCTCCGGCTTGGGCGACTGGCAGATCGCCCAGTCGGTATGGCCCGAAGGCCCGAAGAGCCTCAAGGCGCTCGCCGATTACGTGCATGGCAAGGGCATGCAGTTCGGCCTGTGGTTCGAGCCGGAGATGGTGAATCCGGATTCCGAGATGTTCCGCAACCATCCGGATTGGGTGCTCAAGCCCACGGCCAACCGCCTGCCGATGCAGGGCCGTTGCCAGCAGGTCGTTGACCTGACCAACCCGGAGGCCTACGACTACGTGTACGACTGCATGGACAAGCTGGTCGAAGAATTGGGCATCGACTATATCAAGTGGGACCACAACAAGCTGGTCACCGAGGCGTTCTCGCCGGAGAACGCGCGTCCCGCCGTGCACGAGCAGACGTTGGCCGTCTACCGCATCTTCCGTGATCTGAAGGCCGCTCACCCCGGCTTGGAGATTGAGAGCTGCTCGTCGGGCGGCGGCCGTGTGGACCTGGGCATCCTGGAGGTGGCGGACCGCATCTGGGCCTCCGACTGCGTGGACCCGGTGGAGCGCGCCGACATCCAGCGCTACACGTCGCTGCTGGTGCCGCCGGAGATGATCGGCGAGCATGTGGGCGCCAGCCCCGCGCATTCCACGCATCGCAGCACGAGCCAGGAGATGCGCATGGCCATGGCGTTCTTCGGGCATATGGGCATCGAGTGGAACCTGCTGAAGGAGCCGCAGGCCGACCTGGACAAGCTGGGCGTGTGGGTGGCCGAGTACAAGCGCCATCGCGCCGATTTCGCCACCGGCACGGTGGTGCATGGCGACGAGGGCGATCCCGCGGTCCGTCTGGACGGCGTGGTCAGCGCCGACAAGGCCCGCGCCGTGTACCGGTTCACCCAGCTGACCACATCGCAGACCTATCCGGCCGCTCCGGTGCGTCTGCCCGGTTTGGACCCGGATGCGGTGTACCGGGTGACGCCGCTGGACATGAACCGTGAGTTGAAGCTCAATGTCACCGATGGGCAGAGTCTCGACATCACCAATGGCCAGTCGCCGCTCGGCTGGTGGAACGCCAACGGCGTGTGCCTGACCGGCCGCGTGCTGCAGACCTACGGCATCCGCCCGCCGTCCCTGCATCCCGCGCAGGCTGTGCTGTTCACCGCCGTGAGGCAGTGACGCGGCCTACGCGGGATGCCTTCGCGGTCTTGGCGACCGCTCACTTCGCCTACGGGGAGCCCACTGGGCTCCCCGCTTGACGGCTCATCCCGCTCAGGCCGTGTTGTTCACTGCCGTGAAGCGGTAACGCGGCGACCGCGTCAGCGCTTGATGTAGCGGATGAGGACGCGGCTGGCCGCCGCCTTGGCCCAGAGTGCCCAATCGTGGTCGATGATCTCGAAGATCACCGGGGCGCTCTGGTTGTGCCGGTAGTTGTTGATGCCGTCGCGGATGGCGTCGGTACCCAGCCGGGCGATGAACGCGGACTCGCCGGCGATCATCACCTTGTCCGGCATGGCCAGGTTGGCGATGGCGGCGATCAGCGTGCCCAGCCGGAAACAGGTGCGGTTCACCAGTCTGGTGGCCAGTGCCCGTCCCGCCCGGGCATCGCGTCCGAAGTCGTCGAAGGTGACGGCCTTGCCGATCATCTGCGAGTATTCCTCCGCAATGGAGTCGCTGGTCAGGCATTGTGCGCAGCCGCGGTGCCCCGACACGCAGCGGGGCCCGTCCGGGTCGATCAGGATATGTCCGGCCAGACCGTATGTCTTGTCGGGGTAGTTGATCGGCGTGCCGTGGAAGGCCAGCGAATAGCCGATGCCGGTCCCGATGGTGAGGATCGCGAAGTTGTCGTACCCCACGCCGCCGCCGAACCAGCAGGCGTCGACGAGCAGCGAGTCGATGTCGTTGTACAGGCGCGTGGGCAGTCCGGTCGACTGCTCGACGAGTGCGGCGAACGGTATCCGCCCCTCCCAGTGCAGGAACGGCGCGAAGGTCACGATGGTGTCGTCTACGATATGGCCGCCGACGGCGATGCCGATGGCCGTCGGCGTTGGCAGGTGCGCATCCGCCAGATCGGCCGTGCATGCGGTCACCAGTTCGGCGACGGTATGAGCCAGGACGTCGGGTGTCTGTTCCGTGATCGCTTGACTGTGCGGGCGGGAGACGATGGTGCTGCGTGCGTCGATGGCGACCGCGGTGGCCAGGTACGCGTTGATCTTGACGCCGACGAAGGTGCGCGCGCTCTGCCGGATGCGCAGCGCGGTCTGCGGCCTGCCGCGCCGCTCGCGTGGCTCGGCGGCTCCGTCGGGTTCTGTGGAGGACTCCTCGACGACGCCGTCGTAGATCAGGTCGCTGGTGATGCGCGACAGTGCGCCTTGGGACAGCCCCAGGTCCTGCGCCAGCGTGGTCCGGGCGATCGGCCCGTGCTTGAGGATGGCGGCGGCGACGCGGTGGGTGTGGTCCGACCGGTGGAACCAGTGGGGGAACTCCATGACGTGGAGATCGGCCCGGTCTGTGCGGCTGAGGTTGGTGTCCATACATCTCCCTGACGTGTGTGCTGATTACCAGTATAGGTATTTTCTTTCCGTCTGAAAGAAATGACGGTCCATTTTGTTGCGGATTGGTGGTGGGCACGCCAAGACTGGGAATGAAAAAGCCGGGGTGGCACCGTTGAACACGGGACAGGGTAACGATGCCCTGGCCGTGGACAGAGGATAAAGGAGTCGATAATGCAACCTGTTTTCCGTACGATGCGGTGGTCCGCCGCGGAGCCGGGACGGCAACACCCGGCATCGCGCTGGCCGCGTCGCCTCGCCGGAGCCGCCGTTGCGGTCGCGTTGGGTGCATCCCTTGCGGGATGTGGTGCGGCTGATGCTGGCACGGTGACGATTGATTTCTTCCAGTACAAGACCGAAGCCAGCGACTGGTTCACGCAGAAGGCGCGCGAGTTCGAGAAGACTCATCCGAACATCAAGATCACGGTGAACAACTCCCCGAACGCGGTCACCGATCTGCGCACCCGTCTGGTCAAGGACCGCGAGCCGGACGTGATCACCATCAACGGCGACATCAACTACGGCCTGTTGGCCGAAGCCGGTGTGTTCCACGACTTCACCGACGATCCGATCGTGGACGAGCTGAACGAGGGCATGGTCGAGATCGCCAAGAACCTCGTGCAGACCGACGACCCGGACGGCAAGCGCCTGTACGCGATCCCGTACGCGGGCAACGCCTCCGGATACATCATCAACGTGGAACTGTGGGAGTCGGTCGGTCTGGACCCGTACAACCCCCCCACCACCTGGTCGGAGTATCTGGACGCGCTCCAGACGTTCAAGGACGCCGGCATCACCCCGGTGGAGGCGTCGATGGCCGAGGCATGGACCCTGCAGGCGCCGCTGTCGTCGCTGAACTCCACGCTGGTGCCGGAGAGCGAATACCAGAACATCAAGGACGGTACCAAGACCTTCGGTGACCTGTGGCGGCCGGTGAGCGAGAAGCTCGTCGAGATCTTCCAGAACTACACGCAGACCAACCCGTCGGTCACCTACCAGCAGGCCACGCAGGACTTCGCCAACGGCAAGGCGGCCACCCTGCCGCTGGGCACCTACGCCATCCCGCAGGTGCGGCTGATCAACCCGGATATGGAGCTGGTCTTCGCGCAGATGCCGGCCACCGACGATGCGGACGAGCAGAAGCTGACTGCCGGCGATGACGTGATGCTGACCATCGGCGCGCACACCGACCATTACGACGAGGCCCGCGAGTTCGTGGACTTCCTGATGAAGGAGAAGACGCTCGAGGACTACTGCGACGCGCAGTCCGCATTCGGCCCGCTCAAGGAGACCTACGTGGGCGAACCGGCGCTGGAGACCGTGCTGCCGTTCTTCGAGGAGAACCGGATCACCGACTTCTGCGACCACTACATGTCCTCGTCGATCAACATCGCCGGCTTCCTGCAGACGCTGGTGAACACCGGCAACGTCGACCAGTTCCTCAACTCGATGCAGACCGAGTACGACAAGGTCCAGGCCCGTAACTTCAGGTAGGAGACAACAATGGCAAAGGCAACAAAGAAAAAGGTCAGCCGGTACTCCACCCGCAAGGTCGATCCGGCGTTCTACTGGATGACCGTGCCCGCGGCGATCCTGGTCGCGATCTTCCTGTACTGGCCGTTCCTGCAGGGCGCGTTCTACTCGCTCACCAACTCGCAGGGATACGGCACCTGGGATTTCATCGGTCTGAAGAACTTCATCGCGATGTTCTCCGACAGCCGCGTGGGCAACGCGTACATCTTCACCATCGTGATGGCGGTGGTGATCACCATCGGGCAGAACTTCCTCGGCCTGTTCCTGGCGGTGCTGCTCAACTCGAAGATCGCGTTCAAGAACGGCTTCCGTGCGATCTTCTTCGTGCCGTACACGCTGGCCGTGCTGGTCATCGGCTACGTGTTCAAGTACATCTTCATGGTCCCGATCCCGCAGATCGGCCAGGCGCTCGGCATCGACTGGCTGTCCACGTCGCTGCTGACCAACCCGGATCTGGCGTGGTTCCCGATCGCGTTCCTGTCGATCTGGCAGGGCGTGGCCTACTCCACGCTGCTGTACCTGGCCGGCCTGCAGACCATCGACACCGAGGTCTATGAGGCGGCCGACATCGACGGCGTGAACGCCTGGCAGAGGTTCTGGCAGATCACGTTCCCGCTGATTGGCCCCTTCTTCACGATCAACATGGTGCTCAGCCTGAAGAATGCCCTGAGCATGTTCGACCAGGTCATCGCCCTGACCGGCGGCGGTCCGGATTCCAAGACCGAAACGGTCTCGTACCTCATCTTCCAGAACGGCCTGGGCAACGGCGAGTACGCCTACCAGATGGCCAACGCCGTGACGTTCTTCATCGTCCTGGCCATCCTCGCATTCATCCAGTTGAAGTTCTTCAGCGGCAAGGAGCAGATCTGATGACCAGCACAACGAAGTCGCCCAAGGCGGCGAAGCGGTACACCAAGAGCGAGGGGTTCCGCAAGGATCATAAGATTAACTGGTGGCTGACCGCGGTCGTGGCCGTGTTTTCGCTGACCATCCTCATCCCGCTGTACTTCACGATCGTCACCGCGCTGAAGACGCCGGCCGAGGCCGGCACGTTCAGCCTGCCGACCACCTGGGAATGGCATAACTTCGCCGATGCGTGGAACTACATCAACTATCCGAAGGCGGCGCTCAACTCGGCGATCATCACCGTGGTGGCCGTCTGCCTGACGCTGCTGACGAACACGTTCGTGGCGTATGCGGTGGCCCGGAACATGGACAAGCGGTTCTTCCGCTTCCTGTACTACTTCTTCCTGGCCATGATGTTCGTGCCGTTCACCGTCATCATGCTGCCGATCGCGCACCAGATGGGTTCGTTGCATCTGGACAACCAGCTCGGACTGATGCTGCTGTACACCATCCTGGGTCTGGGCACCAACCTGTTCATCGCCATCGGCTTCATCCGCTCGATCCCGGTGTCGTTGGAGGAGGCCGCCCGCGTGGACGGCGCCAGCACCTGGCGCATCTTCTGGACCATCATCTTCCCGCTGATGGGCCCGATCAACTCCACGATCGCCATCCTGACCGTGCTGTGGGCGTGGAACGACTTCCTGCTGCCGTTGATCACGCTGACCGATCAGGGCAACCAGACGATCCCGCTGGCGCAGTACGTGTTCCAGAGCCAGTTCACGTCGAACTATCCGATGGCGTTCGCCTCCTACCTGATGGCGATGGCCCCGGTGCTCATCGTCTACGTCTTCGCCCAGAAGTGGGTCATCAGTGGCGTAATGAGGGGCGCGGTCAAGTAAAGGACAGCCCTGTGGGCTGTCCGTTGACCGCGCCGAGCGCCCCACCAAGGGGCGCGAGGTAATGATGAGTCGGCCGCAGGCCGTCCATCATTGCAGGACGCGGTCAAGTAGACAGCCCGGTGGCTATGGGGGTGTTGGTGGGGTAACCCACCAACACCCCTTTATTGGCTCTTCCGGTTTTGGCGTGTAGGTGGAGGGTAGGGGCCGCGTTGTTTTATTGGTTGTGTGAATGGAAAATCGAATAAGACAACGCGTCCTGGTAACGAGTGTATCGCGTTTGACGGGGCACGGATGCTGGGCGTGGACGAGCACGTGTGGGTGCCCGGCGGCTCCATGGAGGTGTTGCCTCCGGGGAAACCGCCGTCTGGCTGGCCTGACCTGGTGACGGGGCGCTGACGACCGATCGTGCGGCCGTCAGCGCCCCGTCCCATATGCTGCAGCTGTTGACTTGGGTGCGCGAACCGGCCCGTTGGCACCGGTTTTTCAACCGTTGACTTGTTGGTGCTGTGCATAATCCTGCGCAAACGGGTCTGTTGCCGCCACCTTATTCAACTGTTGACTACTGTGTGCTGTGCATAATCCCGCGCAAATGGGCCTGTTCTGTTGTCAGTATCATCCACCAGCTCCGCAAGAAGATAGAGCCTGATCCGGCGCAGCCGGTTTATATCCAGACCGTGATCCATACCGGATATAAGTTCGTCATACCAAAGGAATAAAGGACAGGAACCCGCTGGCCTTCACCGGCTGCCGGGTTACGCTTTCTTATTTAGTAGCTGCAGATATTTTTATCAGGAATAATGAAAATATCTTCTCAATGGCTGACAGAAAAGGTATAATGAGGAAAAGACAAATTGGAATTTGTGTAAGCAAAGAGGGGGGGCTTAAAATGCGTATTTTGGAATATGGCAATACAAATAATCCAACAATAATGCTTGTTCATGGTTTTGAAAGTCCATATCAAATATGGATTGATTATATAGAGCATTATAAAGAGAACTATCATATTCTTGTGCCAATTTTGCCGGGACATGATGTGCAGGAGAAGTCCGAGTTCAATTCCTTTGATGATACTGCAAAAGAGATAGAAAATTATTGTATATCAAAATCTATTAACCATATATACGCAATTTATGGAATGAGCATGGGTGGAGTTTTAACATCGTATTTATGGAAAAACAAAAGGCTTACCTTTGAAAAGGTTATTTTAGAAAGTTCACCACTTTTACCATTTGGAAAATATATGA
>LBJMJ02800__coassemble_590_pt1 | contig 71137 bp, 55 predicted proteins | sample LBJMJ02800__metabat2_low_PE_009 | metagenome-assembled genome bin LBJMJ02800
CCGGCGGCACGGAAGCCCACAGGGCTTCCTCTACGGCCGCCTCGCGTGCAATGACTTGTGAAATTCCCGGCGGGAATTTCTGTCATTGCACCTGCGTGCGGGCGATCTTGCCGTTGAAGGACTCGGCCTCGTCGGCGTCGGCGGCCGGGCCGTTGTTCCAGGAGAACATGGCACGCAGCTTCGGTCCGACCTCCTCGATCTTCTCGTGGCTGAACTTCTCCTGCAGCTCCTTGAACTTCGGGGCGCCGGCGGCCTGATCGCCCATGAACTCCTTGGCGAAGGAGCCATCCTGGATGCGCTTGAGCTGGTAGCGCATGCGGTCCTTGGTGGACTCGTCGACCACGGTGGAGGTGAAGTCGCCGTACTGAGCGGTGTCGGAGCAGGACCAACGGGCCTTGTTCAGACCACCCTCGTTCATCAGGTCAACCAGCATCTTCAGCTCGTGGCAGACCTCGAAGTAGGCGATCTCCGGCTGATAGCCGGCCTCGGTCAGCACCTCGAAGCCCGCCTCGACCAGGTGGTTCACGCCGCCCATCAGCACGTCCTGCTCGCCGAACAGGTCGGTCTCGGTCTCCTCCGTGAAGGTGGTCCTGATAGCGCCGGCGCGCAGCGCGCCCAGGGCCTTCGCATACGCCAGGGTGATCCCCCAGGCGTCGCCGCGCGGATCCTGTTCCACGGCCACCACAACCGGCACGCCACGGCCGGCCGCATACTCGCGGCGGACGATATGGCCCGGGCCCTTCGGGGCCACCATGAACACCGGATGATCCTCCGACGGCTTGATGTAGCCGTAGTGGATGTTGAAGCCATGCGCGAACGCCAGAGCGGCACCCGGCTTCAGGTTCGGCTCCACCTGCTCCTTGTAGACCTTGGCCTGATACTGATCCGGCAGCAGGATCATCACCACATCGGCCTCGGCGACGGCATCCTCGATGGACTTGACCTCAAGGCCCTGCTCCTTGGCGAACTCCACCGACTTGGAGGACGGACGCAGGCCGACGACCACGTCCACACCCGAGTCGCGCAGGTTCAGCGCGTGTGCATGGCCCTGCGAGCCGTAGCCCAGGATCGCGACCTTCTTGCCGCTGAGCACGGACAGATCGCCGTCGTTTTCATACCAGATCGTTGCTGCCATAATTGGCGCTCCTTCTTGATCGTTGTCGCGCCGCCCTCTTTTGCTGGCAGCGTGCCGGGCGCGTTCGGCGTCCGAAACTTGTTATCGCCCGGCATCCGACCAGAGTCGTCCGACGTGATCGGGTGCCACTGTTGCGGCCCGTTCTAGTACCGCAACCGAAATATTGGATGGTGATGTTCGCATACTGACCGACCGCCGTAGGCAGACCGGATGGCTGATGCAGACACCTGCTGGGGGATTGTCCGAATCGGGGGATTCTTGCGTTTTGACCGGAACGTTACCGCTCACAACGTAAGAATCTGGGGATTCGGACAAAACCCCGTCCGTCACTTGGTGAAATCGACGTCCTTGGTCTCGCGGCAGGTGACCACGGCGATCAGACAGCAGACCGCCATCACGCCCAGGTACAGGCCCACGGACTGCACGCCCCAATTGGCGGCCAGCCAGGTGGCGATGGTCGGCACGAAGGCCGCGCCGACGATGGCGGCCAAGTTGTAGCCGATGCCGGAGCCGGTGTAGCGCACGTTGGCGTCGAACAGTTCGGGCAGGAACGCGCCGATCGGACCGAAGGCTGTGCCCATAAGCGCGAAGCCGACGCACAGGAACACCATCACGGCCACAAAGTCACGCTTGCCCTCACCCATCAGCAGGTAGGGGAACGCCACCGCGAACACAACGAGCGCCACCGACGAGAACGTCAGCACGCGGCGCCGGCCGATCCGGTCGGCATACACGCAGGAGAGCACGATGAACAGCGCAAACACGCACACGGCCACCATCAGCATGAGCAGGTACTCCTGGTTGGTGAACCCGAGGCCGCCGCCGCCCTGACCGACCGGCTTGGTGCCCCAGGCCAGCGACCAGGTGGCCAGCGTGTAGAACAGCGTATAGGTCACGGCCACCAGGAACGTGGCCTGCAGCACCTGCACCCAGCTCTTGCGGAACACCTCCACCACCGGGGCCTTGACCACCTCGTTGCGCTCCTGCGCCATGCGGAAGATCGGGGTCTCCTCCATGTGCACGCGCACCACCAGGCCGACGACCACCAGCACGGCCGACAGCAGGAACGGCACACGCCAGCCCCAGGTCATCATCGCCTCAGAATCGTTGAACGCCTCCAGCAGGAAGAACGTGCCGTTGGACAGGAAGAAACCGATCGGCGCGCCCAGCTCCGGGAACGAGCCGTACAGCGCGCGCTTGTTCTCCGGCGCGTTCTCGGTGGCAACCAGCGCCGCGCCCGACCATTCGCCGCCCAGACCGATGCCCTGCACGAAGCGGCACAGGCACAGGATCACAACCGCCAGCAGACCGACCTGCTCGTAGGACGGCAGGCATCCGATGAGGAACGTGGCCACGCCCATCGTCATCAGGGAGACGACCAGCGTCTTCTTGCGGCCGAGACGGTCACCGAAGTGGCCGAAGATCAGCGAGCCGACCGGGCGGGCGATGAACGCGACCGCGAACGTGACCAGGCTGAGCAGCAGCGCGACGGTCGGGTTGGTGGTGTCCGAGAAGAACACGGTCGGGAAGTAGTTCGCCGCGGCGGTGCCGTAGGCGTAGAAGTCATAGAATTCGATGGCCGTGCCGACCATCGAGGCCGCGATGACGGTTTTGACCGAATCGCGGACCGCCGCGGTCGCCTTGCCGCTGGCGGCGGTACCAGTCGGATTGTCGACTGTTGTCATGGGATCCCCTCTTCGCTACTGGTGCGGGACGTCCGTCCCGCGATGGTGTTGCGGTCCGCTCCGATGTGTTGCCTTGTGGGGCGCAACGAAACGGACCCCGCGCTTGACACAGGGCCCCGAACAGCGATGATGTCGCGTGAACCCTGCCGTCGTTGGCGGGTTCAAGCGTGTATGCCGAATCAGTCCGCCAACGACGACGGAATCATAATTCGTGCGGACGCGACTGCGTGCATCGTCATTCCGTTCATCACGGCGAGCCTCCTTTCGGCAATGTTCCAAATTTCCGGGCCTCATCCGGCCCGAACCATGAACCAACATAGGAGCCGTCCCCATACGACGGAGGGAGGCGTCCACATTCCGGACATCATATCCACCGGTCGCGCGTAGGCCCCGGATGACAGGCCCGCAGACGCCCACGTAACACGTAACACCTCGACCTCGGGCAACCGGACGCAGGCACACTCCCCGTTCATACGAATCGGGGCGTGACCGACAGCCGGTCACGCCCCGATTCACACCAGTACCGCCGTTCAGCGCCCCTGGTCCTCATGGATGGACCAGATCTCCGCCGCGGCCACGACCACCGCCACGATGGCGACGGGGAACAGCACCTGATACGTGCCGACGGCGAACAGCGCCAGGGCGCCCAGCAGCGCGCCGATGACCGAGCCCGCCTGCGCGGCCAGGTTCAGCACGGCCAGATTCCGGCCGGCCGTATGGATGTCCGGCAGCACCGAGGCCGCCTGACGCTGGCTGATACCGTCGAAGATCACATAGGCGCACCCCGACAGCAGCGCATATACGATCACGCCCACCGCCGACGGCGTCACACACGGCACCGCAAGACCGACGACATACAGGGCGCACGCCAACACCGACGGAATGCGGCCATCCTCCCAATGGTCCGCCACCGGTCCCAGCACCAGCGTGGCGACCAGCCCGCCGACGAACGAGGCGACCGCCGCGCCCGCCATCACCGGCACCGCGGCGTCGAGGTCACCGCCGCTGACCGTGTACAGCACGATGTACCACAGGAATACGCCCGTCACCGCAACACCGGCGGTCATGACCAGACGCGCAACAAGCACACGCACGAAATTAGGCGCCCCTTTCGGCATCCGGTACCGGGAGAAGAACTCGTGCTGCTCGATGGCACGGGACCTGATCTCCACGCTGGAGCGCTCGCGCGGCAGCACCAGCACGCTCACCACGCCGGCCAGCAGGAACAGCACCGAACACAGACGAATGGCGCCATTCGGCGTATGCACCATCAGCACGGCGACCACGGCGCCCAGCAACTGTCCCACGGTCAGCCCGATGCCGCGATATGCGTCCGCACGGGATCGGAACTTATCCGGAATGCGTTCGCCGAAGGCGGCGGCGATCGGCGTGGACAGCATCACGTATCCGATCTGCACCAGGCACCACACCAGGGTAAGAAGCACCACGTTCGTGGCCGCCCCCAACGGCAGCGTGAACAACGCGGCCACGGCGCCGCCGCCGAGGATCCATGGCGTGCGCCGTCCGATTTCCATCCGCGTATGGTCGGACAGCACGGCGACCACGGCATTGGACAGCACCGACACCACTACGCCGACCGCGACCAGCAGCGCGAGCGGCAGGGTACGGCCGGCACCGGCGAGCCGGTCGACGAGCACCGGGACGAGCACCGTGTTCAGTGCGCCCAGCGGCGCGGCGCACAGCACCGCGCCCAAGGCGAAGCCGATGTTCATGCGCGTCATCTCCGCGGCGGAGGGACGATAGCCGTCGGCGTCCACCATCGGGTCGCGCAGGTCCAGGAACGAGGACTCCAGGTTCGGCACGGCCGTATCGATGCGCGCCGCCGCGGCCATCGGCGCGCCCTCCGCGCTCATCTGCGCGGCCTGCACCTCAGGCCGGTCGCCGGACGCCTCGGGCTGACGGGGGTTCTGCCTGACCGTCAGGCGCGCGAGCGCGGCCTTGTCCTCCGGGGTCAGCGCCTTGTCGAGATCGGGACGGTCGTCGATGCCCGGACGCACGAAGATCTGCCCGGGCAGGGGCGGCGGTGTGGGCGTCGGATTGTCATGGTGGTTCTGCGGTTCGTCGTTCATCTCTCGTCTTTCCCTCACGGTATCAGCGGCACGTGTGCCGGCATCCGCCGGACATCGTGCGCGCCATGTCCGTTCCAGCGTACTCACGGCGGTCAACGAGCGAGGTCATACGCGCGTGCCGGGGCGTCCGCCGATCGGCGCGGCGGACGCCCCGGCACGGCGTAGTCGGAAAGCGACCGGACAGACGGGTCCTCGCGTTCGGCGGAACCGGCGGACGCGAGGGACGCGACGCGAGCGGTCAGCGCACGCCGCGGATGCGCATGATCAGCGCGGCGGCGACGAGCACGACGACGATGCACACCGGGAACACGAGCTGGTAGTTGTCGGTCAGGGCCACGACCGTGGAGGTCAGGGCCGAGCCGATGACCGAGCTCAGCGTGTTCGCCATATTCAGCACGCCCAGGTCCTTGCCGGCTTCCTTCGGGTTCGGCAGAATCGAGACGTTAAGCGCCTGGTCGATGGCGTTGTAGGTGCCGTAGCCGAAGCCTGCGATGGCCGCGAACAGGTACATGCCCATCGGGCTGTGCAGGATCCACGGCATGGCCGCGCCGACGGCGAACAGGCAGCTGGCGAGCGCAACCGGGATCTTGCGCATGGCCAGCCGGTCGGAGATCGGACCGGAGACCAGCGCGGCCAACAGCGAGGCCACCATCGTGATCACGGACATCACGGCGATCACGCCGGCGGCCGCCTCCGACAGTCCAGCCGCGTCCAAGCCGGAGTCGGAGAAGACGTAGTACTTGACGATGTACAGCTGGTAGCCGGTGATCATCTGGTAGCCGGCCACCATCATCATGCGGCCGAGCAGCGCGTAGTAGAAGTTGCCGGAGCCTTTGCCGTGCGGCGGCACGAAGGCGCGCAGCACGTTGCGCAGGTTGAGCGGGACGCGCTGTTCGTCCAGGTTGGAGGCCTCGCGGGGCCATATGCCGACGACGATGATGCCGACCAGACCGAAGCCGAGGGCGCCCAGGCTGAAGCCGAGCGGGATGTCGTTGATGAGCATCGAGCCGACGAGCGCGCCGGCGGTCTGGCCGAGCACGCCGCCGCCGCCCATGAACGAGGAGACGGTGCCGCGGAACTTGTCGGGCACGCGGTCGGCCATCGTGGCCACGAACGGGGCGTTCATCCAGTTGTAGAACAGCTGGATGCCGCACCACAGCAGCAGAATCATCGGCAGCGAATCGGCCGCCGTCAGGCCGAACACGCACAGACCGCACAGCACGCCGCCGCTGGCGATCCACAGCGTGCGTTTGCCGAAGCGGGATCGGGTCAGGTCGGAGAACGTGCCGAACACGATGTTCGCCACCAGCGCGATGACCGAGCCGACGGCGTTGATCAGGCCGATGAACGAAGCGCGCTGGTCGGGAGCGATCTGGTCGACCAGCTGCGGCACGAGGATCGACGAGAGCGCGGTCCACACGATGCCGGTGATGATCAGGCTGAACGTGAAGCCGGCGCCGAGACGGACGACGTCCCTGATGCTGACGCGTTCGCCGTTGGCGGCGACCATCGGGTCGCGCATGTCCAGGAACGCCGAATCGGGGTCCGGCAGTTCGATGCGGTTGCCGCCGATCATACTTTCGGCGATTTTGGCGGACTGGGCGCCCGCATCCGTGACGTACGGGTCGGCGACGATCGCCTCGGTGTCCTTGGGGACCGCGAGGCGGGCCACGGCCGCCTTGTCGGATTCGCTCAGGACCTTGTCGTAATCCGGCCGGTCGTCGATGCCGGGACGGACGAAGTGCCGTCCGGGGATCTGCGGCGGGGTCTGCTCCCCGCCGTCGCGTTGTTCATCGTTCATATGCTTCCCTCTCTTGTCATGCACGATGATGCTGCAGTGCGTTGGATGGTCGTTGGCCGGCGGCGCGGGCCTGGCTCTCAGGCGACGACCGGCGGGTTGTTCAGCAGGTCGTCGGTGGCGTGCGCGCCCTCGTCATCGGTCCAGGCCAGCGAGGCCACCGGCGTGGCGTTGTCCGCGCCGAGACCGCGGCCGGGCTCGAAGGTGAGCGCGGCGGACGAGGTCCGCCCCTGCCAGCGGAAGGTGATCGACGTGTCGCCGTCGACCTCGTGGGAGAACTCGCCGTCGAAGGCGTCGAGCGTGTTGCGCAGCCTGCACAGCGCGTTCAGGGCCTTGACCACCGGACGTTCGAGGTTCTCGTCGATCTCGGCGACCGTGTAGTAGTGGCGGTTGATGTCGCGGCCGACGTGGGTGCGGTTGAGCAGATCCATGTCGTTGCCGCCGGCCAACGCGCCGACGTAGTAGACCTGAGGCACGCCCGGCAGGAAGAACTGCACGGCGCGGGCTGCCAGATAGTGCTGGTCGTTGCAGCCGAGCGCGGAGTAATACGTGCTGTTGACCTGGTACAGGTCCAGGTTCGAGGCGGCGGCGCCGGTGGCGGCCGCGGATTCGCCGTGCGTGTTGGCGTGGATCGTGTTGACCAGGGCGTCCACGTCCTCGTCCGGGATCAGGCCCTTGAGGCTGCGGTCCAGCTGGTCGGAGCCGATGTCGATGACGCCGATGCCGTCATGGGTGTCGAGCACGGTGACGGCGTTGTTCGGGCGGACGGCCGTCCAGTGGGCGACGGGCTCGACGTGGCCGGTGAACAGGCTGTGCAGGAGCAGCGGCGGCAGCGCGAAGTCGTACACGCGGTCGACCTTGGAGGCGATCTCGATCTGCTTCCTGTAATACGAATGCACCTCGATGAGGATCTCCAGGCCGCGCTTGGCGCCCTCCTCGCGCAGCCGGCCGATAAGTTCGAAGGTCTTCGGGGTCATGAAGCACGAGGAGTCGGCTTCCTTGGCGCCGTAGCCCACCGCGTCGAGGCGGATGTAGCTGACGTGCGAGGCGGCCATCCGGTCGAAGATCGACATCAGGTATGTCCAGCCCTGCTCGGAGTCGGTGTCGATGTCGACCTGCTGCGGGGTGAACGTGGTCCACACCAGGCGGGTCCTTCCGCCGCAGGTGTAGTGGGTGAACGGCAGGCCCGGACGCGGGCGGTAGATGCCGGCCAGTTCCTCCTCGGTGGCGCCGTCCGGATAGACGGTGCTCATCATGAGGAACATCGGGAAGTACTCCGACTCCTCGCCCTTGGCGAGTACGTCCTGGAACTGGCTGGATTCCCAGCTCATATGGTTCACGATCGCGTCGACCATGATGCCGTGGGTCCGGGCCAGCTCGGCCACGTCATCCCAGCCACCCAGACGGGGATCCACCGCGGTGTGGTCGATCGGATCGAAGCCCGCGTCGGCGCCGTCGAACGGCGTAAAGAACGGCAGGATGTGCACGCCTTCGTACACCCCGTCGAACCGCGTGCGCAGGATGTCGGTCATCGAGGCCAGCGTGCCCGCCCCCAGCCGATCGGCATACGTGATGAGTTGGACTTTGTTTTTCATGGACAACTCCTTGAACGGTGATGATGCCGGTCGGACGCCCCTTGCATCGAACCGGTTCGACCCAGTGTAACGGCAGGTCAGGCGCACGGCAACAGGCACCGCGATGGCGTGTCGAACCGGTTCGATGCCATGGACGGGGCATCCCTCGCCCCCTACCCTCGGGCCCGTCAGCGCGTGGTCTCGCCCGGCATCAGCGCGACCGGCACCAGATCATCGATCATCCGCAGCACGCTGGCCACCACGTCCGTCCCGGCGTCAGCCCCATCGGTGCCTGTCCCGCCCGCCGCATCGTCCATGGCGCCGTCGTCGACGGGCTCCGCGGTCACGCAGCCCCCGGCGATCGCCTCGTCCATCCGCCCGGCGATCGCGTCGGCGATCGCGTCGAAGTCCTGACGGACCGCGGTCACGCGCAGACCGGCGGCCTGCGCCAGATACGTCCCGTCATACGCGACGATCTGAAGGTCCTCCGGAATGCGCAGCCCGAGCCGCAGCGCCTCCTGCACGCAGAACGCCGCGCCGACATCCGAACTGACGATCGCATCGACCGTCCCCTCGGCCGCGCGCGCACACACCACCCGCGCGGCCTGCGCGTAGGCCTGCATGTCATGCACCTCCCCGGCCTCCAGGTATTCGTGCACCGCCCCGGCGGCGCGCAGCTCACGCTCCAGGGTCAAGTGGTAGCGCACGGTCGGGAAGGTGCTGGCGGGTCCATCGTCCCCTATCGCGGCGTGATCGGCCACCCACCGCTGCAGATCATGGAACTGCGCCCGCGGACCGCCCAGGGTCACCACATGCCGCGCCCCCGTTCGCACGAGCAGATCGGCCACCAACCTGCCCCCCTGCTCGTGATCGGAGCCGACCGAGGAGATGCCCTCGCCCAGATACCGGTCGAACGCAACGACCGGCCGGCCGATCGATGTCCAATAGCCCGGGGCGTGCGAGGTATGCGCACCCATCACGATGCCATCCATCATGCGGCGGCGCAGCATGTCGACGTACTCCACCTCACCGCCTTCGGCGTCCGCCGTCGAGCACAGCATCGTACGCAAGCCGCGGGCCGCGAACGCGCGCTGCAGCGACGCCGTCAGCGTCGAGAAGAACGGGTGGCGGATCGTCGGCACGATGACGCCGATCAGCGACGTCCGCCCGCTGTACAGGTTGCGGGCCAGCTCATTGGGGATGTAATCCAGCTCCCGCATCGCCGCCTCCACACGCCCGCGCATCTCGGCGGACACGTACCCGGTCCCATTCACGACCAGCGAGACGGTGCTCAGCGATACGCCGGCCTTCCTCGCCACATCGCGCATTCCGACCATGACGCACTGCTCCTTATCCGCTCATCCGGCGCCGCACACCATCCGTCACCGCTGAACCGAATGGCGCACGACACGGCTCGTCCACATATGCGTACGAGTTTAACCGCGCGGACATACCTCGACAACCATCGGCCCCGGCACGGCGGAGGGTCCCGGCGAAAACCGGGGCACGCCCTTTGACGCGGCGCCGGACCCATGGCACGGCAACGTCCCGACCGCCGGTTCACCGGCCAAGCGAACCGACCATCCAGCCCAATGCCACGCAGACGACCGGCACCGCCACCGTCGCCAGCAGATACCAGCCGGCCATCGCGAACCTGCCGCCGCGCGCCAACGACACCACCTCGTTGATTGCGGTCGAGAACGTAGAGAACCCGCCGAGGAAGCCGGTCACGAACAGCAGATAGGTGGGCTGCTCCACCACCATGTTCGCGTAGGCCGCCGCGGCCACACCCGCGCAGAACGTGGCGATCACATTGATGACGAACGTGGACAGCGGGAACGCGCGATCCCACCAGCGCTGAATCGAGGTGTTCAACACGAAACGGGCCACGGCGCCCAATCCGCCGCACAGACACACCAGCAGGACGATCATCCCCGCACCTCCCCGGTGAACGGATCCGACACCAGCGGGATCTCCGCCGTATCGGGCTCGGGCTCGATCATCGACGCGGACACGGCAGGCACCGGCGTCCCCGCCGCCGCATCGGTCGATTCAGCGGCACCCGCCGATTCCGGAGCCGGCACCACAACGGGCGAGTCCACCGCAATCGGGGTGTTCTCCACGGCGGTCACGATCGCGGACGGCAACGCCGCATGTCTACCGCCGGACTGCGCGGAGGCGAACGCCGCGGCCACCAGCTTGGCCTGGCGCTTGGCGCTGGCCACCAATCCCAGCCGCACGCCGAACCATGACACCAGCAAACCGGCCGCGAACGACGTCAGCGTGTAGATCAGGAACCCGACGATACGCTCCTGCTGCAACGAGGTCAGCTCCTCGATCACCATGGCGGACAGCGTGGAGAATCCACCGCACATGCCCATGCCGACGCCGCGGCTGGTGAGTTGACGGACGCGCTTGCGGATCCACGACGCCTGGGCGACATACGTGGTCAGCGCGGCGTAGATGAAACACGCCGCCATATTCGCCAGGAATGTGGCCAGATGGAAACTTGAGGCGATCGCGCCGGACTCCGCCGCCGGAATCAACTGGCCCAGCCCGTAGCGCATGCCGGTGCCGATGCAGCCGCCGACGAACACCACCACATAGATCATCACGTCGGCCAACGGGTTGAACCGTGGATGCACGGCCTTGATCGGGGCCAACGGAATCCGCGGGGGTACGGGGCCCGACGCGGGTGCGGTGACGGTGGCCACATCGCCACCGACCACAGCGCCCGGCTGCCGTTCCTCGGACATCGTCGCCTCCTTCCTGCTCACTCACCGCGCGTCACCCTCAGCCGCGCGCCATTGACGGCGGTCGCGACGCTCATGAACCACCCCCAAGCCCCGCGCACACCGCAGCGGAGCCTTGTGGGCAATCGTCATATCAGTCGAGCAGCGAATGCACCGAGATGATATGGTCGCGCTGCGGGCCGGTGCCGATCACCGAGATCCGGCAGCCGGACAGCTCCTCCAGACGCTTAACGTAATCCTGCGTGGCCTGGGGCAGATCCTCGAAGGCGTGCACCTGGGAGATGTCCTCGGTCCAGCCGGGCATCGTCTCGTAGATCGGCTTGGCAGCGGCGAACGCGGCCTGGTCGCACGGCATGTCGTCGTAGCGGGTGTGCGTGCCGTCGGGGTTCTCCACGTCGTAGGCCACGCAGATCGGGATCTCCTTGAGGCCGGTCAGCACGTCCAGCTTGGTCAGCACGATGTCGGTCAGGCCGTTGACCTGCACCGCGTAGCGGTTCACCACCGCGTCGAACCAGCCGCAACGGCGGGGGCGGCCCGTGGTCACGCCGAACTCATGGCCCTGCTGCTGCAGCCACTTGCCCTGCTCGTCGATCAGCTCGGTGGGGAACGGGCCCTCGCCCACGCGGGTCACATAGGCCTTGGAGACGCCGATCACACGACTGATCTTGGTCGGGCCGACGCCGGTGCCGGTGCAGGCGCCGCCAGCGGTCGGGTTGGAGCTGGTCACGAACGGGTAGGTGCCGTGGTCCACGTCCAGCATGGTGGCCTGACCACCCTCGAACAGCACCGTCTTGCCGGCGTCCAGCGCCCGGTTCAGCACCAGGCTCGTATTGGCCACGTACGGCTTCAGGCGTTCGCCGAGCTTAAGCAACTCGTCGGTGGTGCGGTCCACGTCGATGGCGCGGCGGTTGTACAGCTTGACCAGCATCTGGTTCTTCTGGTGCAGGCTGGCCTCCACCTTGTCATGCAGGTGCTCGGCGTTGAACAGGTCGTGCACGCGGATGCCGACGCGGTTGATCTTGTCCGCGTAGGCCGGGCCGATGCCGCGGCCTGTGGTGCCGATCTTGCGCTTGCCCAGGAAACGTTCGGTCACCTTGTCGATCACGCGATGGTACGGGGCGATGATCTGGGCCGACTCGCTCACCAGCAGGCGGGAGCAGTCCAGGCCGCGGGATTCCAGGCCGTCGATCTCCTCGAAGAGCACCTCCGGGTCCACCACCACGCCGTTGCCGATCACCGGCGTGACGTTCGGGTTGATGATGCCGCTGGGCAGCAGGTGCAGCGCGTACGACTCATCGCCGACCACCACCGTGTGGCCCGCATTGTTGCCGCCGTTGAAGCGGGCGACGTAATCGACCTTGGTGCCGATCAGATCGGTCACCTTGCCCTTGCCTTCGTCGCCCCACTGGGCGCCGATCAACACGATTCCAGGCATTCCGCACCTCCTTATGCACCCGCGATCCCGTCCGGTGCCGCGCCCTCATGCACGCTTGCATGCGTGGTGCGCCTCCCGAACATCGGCGCGCTTGGCATGTCCGGCACACCCCGACATGTCTGGCACGCGTTGGCGGATACAGCCACATTTTCGCCACAAGTAGCGTACCCTGAGCCCTATACCGGGCGGGGGCTACTTCAGCGCGCGGCCGGCGGAGCCGAGCTGCACGCAGGCCTCCACCACGCGGGCGGCCATGGCGTCCTCCGCCTCGCGGCCCCAGGAGCGCGGGTCATACAGCTTCTTGTTGCCTACCTCGCCGTCGACCTTGAGCACCGCATCGTAGTTGCGGAACATGTGACCGGCGATCGCCCGCGAGAACGCGTACTGGGTGTCGGTGTCGATGTTCATCTTGACCACGCCATAGGAGACGGCCGCGGCAATCTCCTCGGGCGAGGAGCCGGAACCGCCGTGGAACACGAGCGCGAACGGCTTGCCCTCCGGCAGGTCGGGGATCGCGCAGGAGGACACGCTTGAAGCCCCCAGGCTGCCGAGACGCCCGTCATGCGTGGCGTTCCACACCTCGGTCTGGATGTCGCGCAGCAGTTCGGGGCGCAGCTTGACCACGCCCGGCTTGTACGCGCCGTGCACGTTGCCGAACGTGAACGCGGCCATGTACCGGCCATGCTCGCCCAGGCCAAGGCGTTCGGCCACGCGCAGGCCGTCGGCGGGCGTGGAGTACAGCTTCTCGTTGATCTCCGCGGAGTGGCCGTCCTCCTCGCCGCCGACCGCGCCGATCTCGATCTCCAGCACTGTCTGCGCGCGCACCGACTTCTCCAGCAGTTCGGCGGCGATGGTGAGGTTCTCCTCCAGCGGCACGGTGGAGCCGTCCCACATATGCGATTGGAAGGTGGGCTCCTGCCCGTGGCGGACCTGGTCGATCTCATGGTCGAGCAGCGGCCGCACCCATTCGTCCAGGTACTGCTTGGCGCAATGGTCGGTGTGCAGGGCGATGGTGATGTTCGGGTATCGCGCGGCCACCTCGTGCGCGAACGCCGCGAACGCCAGCGATCCGACGACGCGGTCGTGCACGGTTTTGCCGGAGAAATAGGCCGAACCGCCGACCGATACCTGGATGATGCCGTCGGATTCCGCTTCGGCGAACCCCTGCAGCGCCGCGTTGAGCGTCTGCGAGCTGGTCACGTTGATCGCCGGATACGCGTACCCCCCATGGCGCGCGGCGTCCAGCATTTCGGCATATCGTTCGGGAGTTGCAATGGTCATACTGCCATTATCCCGCGCCGCAACGGGCACCGGGCCGCGCTACGGCGAAATTCACTGTGTGTTCGCTCACACTACCGGCACCCATCGCATACCAGAACCCTGCCGCACGCATGCATCCGCCCCGTATCGTCGGCATTGCCTGACACGAGGCGGGTGCAGTCCGCCACTGCCTACTGTCGAACGACGACAATATCGCCGGCGTGCACCTGTTCCCGGGACACCCCGCGCAGCATCAGCCCCACCATATCGCCCTGCCGCGCCACGTCGACGAGCTTGCGGAACGCTTCGATGCCCACGATCGTGGTCTCGCACACCACGGACGCACCGTCCGCGCCCACGACGACCGCGGCATCACCGCTCCGGCACGCACCGGCCGCCACCTGTCCGACGACGACCACGCCTCTGCCGGCGATGGTGAACACGTCCGCGATCGGCAACCGGAACTCCCCAGTCGCGCTCCCCGCCGCACCGGTCGCACCGACCGCGCCGACCGCCCCAGCCGCCTGCGCCGTCCCCGACTGGGCGGCAGTATCGGCGGAACGGGCGTCAACCGCCCCATCCATACTGACCTGTCCCGTGTCCTTGGGCTTCCTGAATCGGTCGAACAATCCCATACCATCCTCCTTGGCGGCCTTGCCTGGCGTCTGCGCACGATCGCGCACAACCAGACTATCAGCCATCGGCCTGCCCCAAACACCGTCGTCCACCCCCATACCGGTCCGAGCACAAAGTCCACCCGCTCGTATCATGGTGTGAACACCCAGTGGAGCGAGGGGATTATGGAGCGAATCGAGGAACTGTCGTTCGACGGCATTGCGCGCGGAGTACCGCATCACGGCAATGACGCTCCGCGCCGTCCACGTCGCCGGTGGCCAATCGTTCTGGCGATGGCCCTGACGACATTGCTGTTGGCGTGCGGCGGCGCGTGGGCGTATTGGATGTGGGATCACCACTGGCGGCTGGTTCCGGTCCGAGTGAACGACGCGACGTTCAAGGTCCGCGTCGATACGACGTTGGGCGCGTTGCTGGCCGACAACAACGACTTCGGCCATAAGCCGGGACGGCTACTGGCAATCACCGGCGATGTGGTCGACGAACGCGGCGGCGAGCCGATGACGGTGACGTTGAACGGTTCGCCCGTTGCAGCCGAATCGTTCGACGGGACGCCGTTGCCCGAGCCGGCGACGGTGACGGTGATGTCCGGCGGGGATGTGACCGAGGGGTACGATGTCCGGCATGATCCGGTGCCGCACGGCGCGGACGTCGGTTCCGGCGGTTCGATCCAGCGGCTCGTCCGGACCGGCAAGGACGGCGTGCGCGAGGTATGGGTAGGCCGCTCCTCGAAGAAGGAGGTGGACAAGGGCGTGATCGAGCAGCCGGTCGATCTGGTGGTGGAGGCGATCAATCCGCGACCGGCCGGCCGCAAGGTGATCGCGCTGACGTTCGACGACGGGCCGAGCCAGTACACGGGGCGGATTCTCGACGTGCTGAAGGATAAGGGAGTCAAGGCCACGTTCTTCAACCTCGGGCAGAACGCGGCGAACAACGCGGCCGCCGCGCGGCGCGTGGTGAGCGAGGGCCACCAGCTCGCCTCGCACAGCAACAGCCATCCGAACATGCCGGACCTGGACCGGGATGCGATGCGCGCCGACATCGGCACCGGGTTCGATGCTCTACGCACCGCCGCCGAAGTGGACACCAAGGTGTTCCGGGCCCCGTACGGTGCGTTCGGCGAACAGCAGTGGCGGGACGCGGCCGATCTGATCGATATGAACGTGCTGTGGGATATCGACACGCTCGACTGGCAGCGCCCCGGAGCCGAAGCAATCGTCAAGACGGTGCTCGAAAACGCGCACAACGGCGCGATCGTGCTCATGCATGACGGCGGCGGCGACCGCTCGCAGGATATCGAGGCGCTGCCGGATATCATCGACAAACTGCGCGAACAGGGCTACGAGTTCGTGACCGTCGAGCAGTTGGCGGCAATGGCGTAAACGCCGGCTGCGGAATGCAACCAGCATTCGCATGATACGTAAACAGTGATATTTGCAACAATGACAATCGACAGTGGAGCGGGCGACGGGAGTCGAACCCGCCTCTAAAGCTTGGGAAGCTTTCATTCTACCGATGAACTACGCCCGCAAGTCGGCCCGCTTGTGGCAGGCACAAAACCATAGCGTACCACGAATCCTCGAACAGGTGAAACGCGACATTCAGTAACGGATCTGTGCACCGCCCGCACCGGAACCCGCGTCGATGCCGGCGTTGCGCATCTCCTGCGCCATCTGCATCAGACGGGCGATGCGCTCGTCGGTCGGCGGATGGGTGGAGAACAGCTTGCTGAATCCGACCGCGGAGAACGGGTTGGCGATCATCATCGACGAGACGGCCTGCGTGGCCGCGGTCTTCGGCATGCGATTGGCCTGCGCGCCGTACGAGATCTTGTTCAGCGCCGAGGCGAGGGCCTCCGGGTCGCCGGTCAGCGCGCTGCCGTCCTCGTCGGCGTCGAACTCGCGGGTGCGGGAGATCGCCATCTGGATCAGCGAGGCGGCGATGGGCGCCAGGATGGCGCTCAGCAGCACGCCGATCAGGCCGAACGCGCCGGAGCCGCCGTTGTCCCGGTCGTCGTCGTACCGTTGCGCGCCGCCGAAGTACATCAGCGAATACCCGAGGTAGGTGATGACGGTGGCCATGGCGGAGGCGATGGCGGAGGTCAGGATGTCGCGGTTGTAAACGTGCATGAGCTCGTGGCCGAGCACGCCGCGAATCTCCCTCTCGTTGAGGATCTGCAGGATGCCCTGCGTGCAGCAGACCGCCGCATGCCGTTCGTTGCGGCCGGTGGCGAAGGCGTTGGGGCTCATGGTGGGGGCGATGTAGATGCGGGGCATCGGCTTGCCCGCTTTGGCGGACAGTTCGCGCACGATCTTGTACAGCATCGGGGCCTCCTGTTCGGAGACCTCACGCGCATGCATCGAGGCGATGGCGAGTTTGTCGGAGAACCAGTAGGAACCGAATGTGGTCGCCAACCCGATGACGATATAAATGCCCAACGTGCCGCGACTGCCGCCGGTCAACCACCAAATCAGCATGATCACGGCCCACATCAGCGCGAACAACATCGTTGTTTTCAGGCCATTGTAATGGCCGCGCACCCGCAGATTGCCTTCCATACGGCTCAGCCTAAATTTATTGGCTGGATATTTGCTGGACGTACGCTCCGAACAAAAAACGCTCACCGTCGCTTGACCGCAGCCAAGCAACGGTGAGCGTCCATACGTTCATACGCCATCCGTCCGCCGTCCCGTCCGGCGGATTACCCGCCGAACGGCCCAACGGCCCAGACTCAGGCGTGGGCCAGTTCGCGCATCTGGTCGGGGTCGATGACCTTCTTGTGTTCGCGGCCTTCCTTCGCGCCCTCGGCACGCTCGAACGCGTCAATCTTCTTCCAACCGGCGAAGTCGATCGGCTTGACGCCGCGCTCGGCCAGCAGGCGGTCAATCGACTCCGGATCACGGTCCGGCGCCACACACCCGCCCTCGGCGGCCTTAGAGAGGTCCTCCAGCATGTTGGTCACGATCATCAGCGCATCGGACTTGGTCGAGCCGATCAGACCGACCGGACCACGCTTGGCCCAACCGGTGGCGTACAGGCGCTCACGCACCTCGCCGCCCTCGGCCTCGGTGGTGATGCGGCCGTCGCCGTTCGCGTTCGCCAGGTGGGCGCGACGCTGGTCGTAGGCGATGCCCGGGGCCGATGCCGGCTGGTAGCCGATCGCATGGTACACGGCCTGCACCGGGTAGTCCTCGAACTCGCCGGTGCGGTGCATCCTGCCGTCGGCGCCGGTTTCGGTGCGCTCCACGCGGATCGCCACAACCTTGCCGTCCTCGCCCAGCACCTCGGTCGGCGCGGAGTTGAAATGGATGTAGTACTTGCGGTCGGCCGGATTGCCCTCGAAGTCGACGTCGCCGTCGTCTTCCATGTCCTCGGCCATCTCGCGGATGGCGAACAGCTCCTCCACCATCTGGCGGGTGAGCTTGTCCTTGCCGGCCTCCTCGATCGTATCGTCGTCGAGTTCGAAGTCGTCCTCGTTGATGATCAGCTGCACGCCGGGCAGCTTCTCCATCTCGCGCAGCTCCTGCACCGAGAACTTGGCCTGGGCCACGCCACGGCGGATGAACAGGTGCAGCACGCGCGCCTTGTTGGCCTTGATGCCCTCATACACGTTGTCGGGGATGTCGGTGCGGGCCTTCAGGTCGTCGGCGTTGCGCATGAGCTCGCGCGCCACGTCCATGGCCACGTTGCCGCCGCCGATCACGGCGACCTCCTCGGCCTCCAGCGGCCAGGTGCGGGCACCGGTCGGATAGCCGTCGTACCATTCCACGAACTTGGCGGCGCCGTACACGCCATCCAGGTCGGCGCCGGGCAGGCCCAGCGGCTTGTCCTCCACGGCGCCGGTGGCGAACAGCACGGCGTCGTAGCGGGCGAGCAGTTCGTCCAGTGTCACGTCCTTGCCGAACTCCACATCGCAGTACAGGTGGATGTCCGGATTGTCGAGCGTCTTCTCCAACGCGTCGGCGATGAACTTGATGGACGGATGGTCGGGGGCCACGCCGTAGCGGACCAGACCGAACGGCACCGGCAGCTTCTCGAACAGATCGATGCGGGCGTTCTCGCCCAGTCCCAGCTCGGCGCCGGTCTTCTTGAGCTGGCGCAGGAAGATATCGGAGGAGTAGACGCCGGCCGGGCCGGCGCCGATCACGGCAATACGAAGTTCATTGTTCTCAGTCACGCGACCAGCCTAGCGCAACACCTCGAATCGCACTAGGCCCAGACCGCATGACATTCAACGAATCCTCACGAGCTGCACTCAGTTGGGGATTTTCCCGTTCAGTTGGAAACCTACTCCCGTTTCGGCCGTCAGGAGTGCCACAATTGTCGTCGTTCCGCCGGCTTACGCTCCGAAAAGTTCCCAACTGAATACCACAATCCCCAACTGAACGGAATCAGCGGCTGGGCAACGGCATTCAGTCCTTATCAATGAGCGCGGTGAGCGCCCACAGGATCGACACCACGTCGATGGCCTCCTGCATCAGCGCACCGATCACCACCGGGATCAGATTGAACGCGGCGGCGATCATGCCGACCAGCGCCAGTCCGAGTCCCAGGCACACGGCCTGGATCATCACGCGCTTGGTGCGCCGGGAGATGGCCACGGCCCGCGGCACGGCGGCGATGTCATCATTCATGATCACCACCTGCGCGGACTCGGACGCGGCCGTCGAGGTGCCGTCGGTGATGGCCATGCCGATGTCGGCGGCCGCCAGCACCGGGGCGTCGTTCACGCCGTCGCCCACCATCATCGTAATGGACCGCGTGGTCGATTTGCCCACGAACCGCGCAATCAGCTTGTCCCACCACGGCTGCCGCTTCGGGTTCTCCCGCTTCGCGTCAACGATGGCCTGCACCTTGCCCTCCGGGAACAGCTCGGCATGCACGTCGTTGATGCCGACCTCCGAGGCGATGATGTCCGCGGAGGCGCGTTTGTCCCCGGTCAGCATGGTCAGGCGTTCCACACCCATGCCACGCAGCTTGTCCAGGGACTCCTTGGCATTGGCGCGCGGCACGTCCTTGAGCACGATGCGTGCCGCCAGTTCGCCGTCAACCGCCACATAGGTGGCCATCTCGTCGGGAGCGAGCTCGCCGAACATCTGCGCCACGGTGAGCTTGCGCGCGGCCAGGGCCGACGCCTTGGCCTCCTGACGCCTGCGCGCGGCGTCAACGGTGGCCCGGAAACCGCCGGCGCCCGCCGCACCACGGCCCGCCACATCCGGCGTCGCCGCAGTCTGAGCCGCAGCCGTTCCATCCTCCGCCGCGGTGACGAAGGCGAACCGTCCCACGCGGATCCGATGCCCATTGACCTCGCCGCTGACACCGTTGCCCGCGTCCTCGGTCACGCCGCGGACCACCGGGTAGCTGCGCGCATCCACCAGCCATTCGTCCTCCGCCGCCAGCGTTTCACCGTTCGCGGCGCGCTGCTTGAGTCGGTCCATAACGGCCGTGCCGCCCGTGGCGATGCCCTTGGCCAGGATATGCACCGAATACGATTCCACAACGCCGGCGTACATGAGGATATGGTCGGCGTCCAGCCCCGCATACGGCCGGCGTCTGGATCGCACGGGGGCCGACGCACCCTCCGCGGCTGGTGGCACCGTGTCGGACGATTCCGCGCCGGCGATCTCCACGCGCACGACCTGCGGCTTCTTGACCGTCAGCGTGCCGGTTTTGTCGAAGAACACATGCGAGACGCGGCCGAGATTCTCCAGCACCTCCTGCGTCTTGATGATGATGCCGGCCTTGGCGAGCCGCCCGGTGCCGGCGATGTACGCCACAGGCGCCGCGATCAGCAGCGGGCATGGGGTGGCGAGCACCAGCACCTGCGCGAATCGGGTCGGGTCGGCGGACACGATCCACGCGGTGCAGGCGATGACGAAGGAGATCACCGTGAACGGCACAGCCATCAGGTCGGCGGTTTTGACCACGGTGGCGCGCGATTCCTGCGCGGAGGAGACGAGTTCGATGATGCGCTGGTACTGCGAGTCGCGGGCGAGTTCGGTGGCGCGCATGGTCAGCGTGGCCGAACCGTTAATAGCGCCGGACATCACGCGGGCACCGGCGAACACCTCGCGCGGCACGGGTTCGCCGTTGATGTTGCTCAGGTCCAGCGTGGCCGAGCCGCTGAGCAGTTCGCCGTCGACGGGCACGGTTTCGCCGGGCAGCACGATGAGCACGTCGCCCAGCCGCACCTGGTCCACGGGCATGGTGCGGTACGGGGCGTGGGCGATATCCGCACCGGCATCCCCCGTCGTCCGCCTATCCGGTTCCGGGGCGTCGGCGGCCATCACCCGGTCGATGCGGGACATCGTCCGCGCATCGTCGTCGGATCCGGACGCGGCATGCGCGCCGGAACCCACCCCCGGCAGGTCGGCGACGTGCGCGATCTGCGGCGCGGCCTCCATCAGCGCGGTCAGGTTGTTCTTGGCCTTGTCCTCGGCGTACGCCTCGATGGCGGAACCGGAGAACACCATCAGCACCACAACCCAGCTTGCCCAGTACTCCTCCACGGCCAGCGTGGACAGCAGCGCCACCACCGCCAGGATGTCGACGCCGACGTGACCGTGGCGGATGTCGTCGATCATACCGCGCAGCGTGTCGATGACGGTATAGGCGACCAGCACGATCACGATCCATTGGCCGATGCTCGGATCGACGAACCAGAACGGCTTATTCCATGGACGGAAATCCCACAACAGGGCAATGGGCAGAGCCGACACAATCACGATCGGCAGCATGGGAACGAGCTTGCACACGTTGAGTATCTTGTGCAACACAGCGATGAATATCTTCATCGTCTCTCCTTACGTCGGTATCGACCGTACGGACGTTCCGCACAGCCGGTGCTTGATTCACGCCTTGTTAGCCCATCGACGACATGAATCGCACGACACACGGCGTAAAGATCAACAATTCATCTTCAGTTATGTGAGATTGCGTCCCGTCCTGCGGGGCGCACGTACGAGCGTACCAGCAGATCGCCGCGACTCCAACTCACGCGCCCCGCCAGCGTGTTAGCCACACGCCCTCCAAGCCACGAACCGCACGAAAGTCGTCCCGCCTTCTTGCAACGAAAACGGCACCCCGGCCGCCGAACCGGTTCTCACCGGTCGTTGGTCGGGGTGCCGTTCCGAGGTGGGCGCGGAACGTCACATCGTGACGCCCGCGTGCGGTTTACCAGAAGCCGAACGGATCGAACAGACCGCCGTCGTCGTACCCGTTGCCGTTCTGGTCCTGCTGACCGTTCTGGTCCTGCTGGTTCTGCTGATCCTGCTGACCGGAGCCGTTCTGCTCGGTGCGGTTGCTGCCGTTGACGGCCTCCTCCTGCTGATCGAGCGTCACGTCCACGTCCATGGTCTTGCCGCCGCGCACGATGGTGAGGGTCACCGTGTCGCCGAGCGATGCGGCACGCACGAAGCCGAGCAGCGAGTAGTTGTTGTTCACCGCGTTGCCGTTGAACGCCACGATCGTGTCGTTGGCCTGCAGGCCGGCCTTGTCCGCCGGGCTGCCGGACACCACGGCCTTGCCGCCGGTGCTCGGCGTGGTGATGCGGGCGCCGCCGCGGACCACGCCATCGGCCTCGACCGTGTCGCTGGTGATGGTCACACCCAGCGCCACATGCGTGGCCTGGCCGTCCTTCATGATCTCGTCGGATACGCGCTTGACCAGATTCGACGGGATGGCGAAGCCGATGCCGATGGAGCCGGCCTCGCTGCTGGAGCTGGCGGTGGAGGCGATCGACGAGTTGATGCCGATGACCTGCCCCGCCGCGTTGAACGTCGGGCCGCCCGAGTTGCCGGGGTTGATGGCCGCGTCGATCTGCACGGCGTTGGTCACGATCTGCGAGTTGTTGTCGTCCATCACGCTGACCGGACGGTTCAGTGCGGAGACGATGCCGGTGGTCGCCGTGTCGTCGTAGCCCAGCGGGTTGCCGATGGCCATAACCGGCTCGCCGACCGCGAGCGTATCCGAATCGGCGAATTCGACCGGAACCAGCCCGTCGGGGGCATCATCCAGCTGGATGACCGCCAGATCGGTGGTGGTGTCGGTGCCGGTGACCTGCGCGGTGTACATCTGGCCGTTCGAGAGCGTGACCTGGATGTTCTGCGCGCCGGAGATCACGTGGTTGTTGGTCACGATGTGGCCCTGCTCGTCGATGATCGCACCGGAGCCGGCCGCCGTGCCGTTCTGCAGCGTGGTCTGGATCGAGACCACCGACTGGGAGACCTTGTCCGCCACGGCGGCCCAATCCACGGCCTCGCCGTTGGTGATCGGCGCGCTGCCATCGCCGGACTTGCCGGAGTCGATGTGCTGCAGAGAGCTGGTCGTCGGCACCTTGACCCAGCCCTCGGTGATCGCCATGTAGCCGACGCCCAGGCACAGCGCCGCGCTGACCAGGGCCGCCACCACGGCGATGATCACGCCGCTGACCGTGCGACCGCCGCCGCGGTTCGGCTTCGGCGCGCCGGAGCCCGGCACCGGCGGGAAGATCGACCCCTGCGGGCTGCTCGGCCCGTTACCGTTATTCTGCGGGCCGTTGACCGGGGCCATGAACGGATTGGTCGGGGCGTTGTTCGGCGCGGCGCCGCCCTGCTCCTGATTGGCCGGACCGTTGTTGCCGGTCAGGTACGGGTTGCGGTTGTTCTGCAGCGGCATCTGCTGGGTCGGCGCGGACTGCGGATGTTGTTGCGCGGCCGGCTGCGTGGGGGTGGGGCCGTAGGCGCCGTATTCCGGTGCGGGGCGATACGGCGACTCCGGGGCCGCGGCCGGGGCCGGGCCTGCCGATGCCGCGCTCGGCGCGGATTCGGCCGCCGCCGGCGCCGCCGCAGTCGGGATTGTCTCCGTGGGCTGCTCGGCGTTCGCGGCCTCGCCGCTGGTGGTCATGGTGAACTGGTCGCCTTCCACGATCTGCGGGGTCTGGTTCGGCTGTTCGTCGTGCGGCTGTTCGCTGGATTGCGGCGTCTGCTGGTTCGGCCAGCTGCCGTTGTTCTCTTCAGCCATTGCTGCTCCTTGGTTTCGTTCTGTTCCTTATGCCGTTATACAAGCGGCGGTCAACCTGCTCGGCTTACCGCCGTCTCGGAATCGCTAAGTATGAGTTAAGGAAGCGGTTCTGGAAGTTTTCTGAATGTTGGTTGGAAGGTTAGCGTTAGCCAGCCATGATATTCGCTGGAGTCCGTTGCGCGCAATGCCGCCGAGACCCCCGGCCACCGGCCGGAACACCGATATGCCAATGATTCCGGCGGTTTTGGCGTCACCGCCACCGGCGCATCCCCATCCCTGTCCCCTCCCCCGATGTGATGCAGCTCACTGCGGGGTTTCGGCAGTGCTTCGCCTAGAGTGAACGGTATGACCAGTCTGCTTGATCACCCTCGCGGGGCGGAACCGGGCAAGCCCGGCGACCGCAACGCGTTCTCGTTCGAAACCATCACCCGTCTGCCCGACTCCCCCGACGGCAAGGGGCGCGGCGGCGCACGGTACGGCCGCACCGGTATCATCCACACCCCGCACGGCGATATCCGCACGCCCGCGTTCGTGCCGGTCGCCACCCAGGCCGCGATGAAGGCGGTGCTGCCGGAGACGATGAAGGACCTGGGCGCGCAGTGCCTGCTGTCCAACGCGTTCCACCTGTACGAACGGCCTGGCGAGGATGTTCTGGACGCGGCGGGCGGCCTCGGCCGGTTCATGAACTGGGACGGCCCCACGTTCACCGATTCGGGCGGGTTCCAGGTGCTCTCGTTGGGCGCGGGCTTCAAGAAGACGCTGGCGATGGACGTGACCGGCATGAAGTCCGACGACGTGATCGCCGAAGGCAAGGAGCGCCTGGCGTTCGTGGATGAGGACGGCGTGACGTTCAAGTCGCCGCTCAACGGCTCGTTGCACCGCTTCAGCGCCGAGATCTCGATGGGCATCCAGCACAAGATCGGCGCCGACATCATGTTCGCGTTCGACGAACTGACCACGCTGATGAACACGCGCGGCTACCAGGAGCGGTCGGTGGAGCGCACGTTCCGCTGGGCGCAGCGTTGCGTGGCCGAGCACCAGCGGCTCACCGAATCACGCCTGGGCAAGCCGTACCAGGCGCTGTACGGCGTGGTGCAGGGCGCGAACTACGAGGATCTGCGGCGGCGGGCCGCATCGCAGATCGCCTCGCTCGACTTCGACGGCGTCGGCATCGGCGGTGCGATGGAGAAACGCATCATCGGCGACATCTGCGCGTGGATCTGCGACGAGATGCCGGAGAACAGGCCGCGCCACGTCCTCGGCATCGCCGCGGTCGACGACATCTTCGCCTGCGTGGAGAACGGCGGCGACACGTTCGACTGCGTGGCCCCCGCCCGCTGCGGGCGCAACGGCGCGATCTTCACACGCGACGGCCGGTACAACGTCAAGCGCGCCGAATTCAAAACCGACTTCGGGCCGCTGGAGGAAGGCTGCGACTGCTACACCTGCCAGCATTACTCGCGCGCCTATGTGGACCATCTGCTGCGCGCCCGCGAACTCAACGGGTTCACGCTGGCGACGATCCACAACGAACGGTTCTTCGTCAAGCTGCTTGACGACATCCGCGCCTCGATCGACGGCGGCTATTTCGACGAGTTCCGCGACGCGACGCTGACCCGCTTCTACGCCAACGGCTCACGCGGCTGAGCCGATACCGAGCCGATAGGGAGGACTGCATCATGAACCTGCTCGAAGCGATGGAACAGCGGCACGCCATCCGCGCCTACACCGACGAACCCGTCGATCCCTCAACGCTGTCGATTCTGCAGGCCGAGATCGACGCCTGCAACCAGGAAAGCGGACTGCACATCCAGATGGCCACCGGGCTGGACGACGCCTTCCTCGGGCTGAAAACCCATTACGGGCGGTTCACCGGCGTGCACAACGCCATCGCGCTCATCGGACGGGTGGTGCGCGTCGGCGCGTCGGACGGTACCGTGCCGGACGGCGCTATAGCCGGCGTGCGCGGGCACGACGCGACAACCGAAACCGCGACAGGATTGGCCGGGTCCGGCAAGATGACCGATACGACGCAGAACGGTATGACGACCGCGTGGCACAAGGCCACCGCCTCGGATGAGTCGGCCACCGACCCAGGCGAGATCGCGTTGCAGGAGCAGGTCGGCTACTACGGGGAGCGACTGGCGCTGCGCGCCGTGCAGCTGGGCTTGGAGACCAGCTGGGCCGTGCTGGACGATGCGGACACGGCGGAACACCCGTGGTGGTGCCTGCACCCCGGGGAGAAGATCGTGTGGGTGCTGGCGTTCGGCCATGGTGCACGGCCGGGCGGGCGGCGCCGCAGCAAGCCGATCGAGGAGCTGTGCCGGATTCCGGACGGCATGGCGATGCCCGACTGGTTCCGCGCCGGTATGGAGGCCGCGATGCTCGCGCCGACGTCGCTGAGCCAGCAGCCGTTCCTGTTCACGCTGCACGAGGACGGCACGGTCAGCGCCGAGGCGACAGAGGGCCTGTTCGCGCACGTGGGGCTGGGCTGCGCGAAATACCACTTCGAAGCCGGTGCAGGGCGCGAGAACGTTCGTTGGCGTGATACTGCCGCCTCCGGTGAAGAAGCTGCCGGCGCGACCGACTAGCGGGCGGAGAGACCGCCTTTGCTTACGAGCAAGACCCCGTGCGACACATCGCGACACGCCGATTTGCACATTCCGGCAATCGAGTGGTAAGTTAATCACTTGTCTGCGAGTGTGGCGGAATGGTAGACGCGCTGTCTTCAGGTGGCAGTGAGTGTATGCTCGTGGGGGTTCAAGTCCCCCCACTCGCACCAGCGAAAAGGGCTGGAACCCAAGGGTTCCGGCCCTTTTGCCTTCCCGAAACGCGGTACCGACATGGCATATTCCGCACAACCGGCAGCGGCCGCTGTTGCGCAGGATCACGAACCGCGGGTACGGCAGCGACAACCCGTTCCTTGGTCTCATAGTCCCCGGTGTCCGGTCATGTCGGGCAGGCGGTCGATGTCGTGCAGCCGGTCGGCGGTCACGCCGTCCTCGTGCATGGTGTCGCTGTATATGACCACCGGTCCCTCGGGCGGGTCCTCGACGAACCGGCGGACGCATGCCCACTGGCGGCGGCTGATCCCACGGAACGCGAGCGGGTTGACCAGCAACATGGGGCCCGCGCCCTCGTGCCCGTGCAGCATCAGCGCGTTCGCGACCGACGCCTCCTCGTCGTCGACCCACACGATCGGACGAGGCCTCCCGCCCGCATCCGCGACGCGCAGCTGGCGGATCACCTCGTCCACGACCGCGTGCAGCTTGCCACCCATACGGCCCCTGCCGGTGAGCGGATCGTACCAGTGCGTGTTATGCACCACATCGGGATCCCAGCCCAGCAGACCGTCCAGGATATGCACATACGGCTGCCACGTACTCAGCCAGCGCAGGTCGACGGCACCGGACTCGGCCAGCCCGTACAGGTTCGCGGCCAGCTCGCGAGACCAATGCAGATGCCACGTGCCGCCCCTGCGGCCCAGCCGCACGGTCTCCACACCATCCAAACGGAACGCCCGCTCCGGACCGAAATCGTCGGTCATACGCCCCCGGCACTCGACCACGGGCGCCACGCCCACGTCCTCATACCTGACGCCGATCGCATCCGGGAACGCGTTAAGCACCCCATCAAAATCCAACAACACAATCGGCGCCGACGAACCTTCCGCCATCAGATCCTCCTTCAACCATGCAATCGAACAACACACAAGTACCCCCGACGGGACTTGAACCCGTGACCAACGACTTATAAGATCGCCGCTCTAACCCACTGAGCTACAGGGGCGCGGAAAAGAGTTTTTCAAGAACGGAAACGAGCAACCAGCCCGCTTCGGCACGATGCGATGACAATCCCAGCTATCGTATTCGACCGTTCGGCCGCCACGCCCACGACAAAGGCGCATGGTGGACGGACACGACGGAAAACGGCATCCGGGCACGCGAGCGCACGGCGCTGACCGCCATCACTGCGAACATCGCTCCCGCCGCCATCGGAACACCTCCTCGAAACACCAGCCTACCCCAGAACACGGAAAACCGACCGTGCGGCGCAGCGTGCTGATATCCAGCGTTGCTCTCAAAAACTCCCTTTCCACAAGAAAAACCCATCGTCGGCCACGCTATGGTGGCAACAGGTCATCACGCGAACATAGAAAGGTCACCATGATTCTGCAGGATACGGAACATCGCGACACCGCTCTCGTCAGCGCCTTGGTCGCGGTGTGGGAGCGTTCGGTTCGCGCGACGCATACGTTTCTGACCGATGATGAGATCAACCGCATCAAGCAATACGTGCCGCAAGCCATCGCCGAAGTACCGGAATTGGCCGTCATGCGCCCCGACAGCGACAGCTCGGAGCAGAAGCCCCTTGCATTCATGGGCGTCGCCGACGGACGGCTCGAAATGCTGTTCGTCGATTCCGATCATCGTGGACACGGCGTCGGCAAGCAGCTGCTCGAACACGGCATCGCCCATCACAACGTCAGCGAACTCACTGTGAATGAGCAGAACCCGCAGGCGATCGGGTTCTACCAGCACATGGGATTCGTCACATACCGGCGCACCGAGCAGGATGAAGAGGGTGGCCCCTACCCGCTGCTGTACATGCGTCTCCACCAGTAGATTCGTCCTTACGAAGAACCGATTCCCGCGAATCCTTTCAAACATTCCCTGAGTACGCGATTCTGGCACGTGCCACGAACAGCAGCACCGTCCACAGTCACGTAGTATCGCTTCCCCAAAGCGGCCAGAATCCGACTTTGTGCGCAAAACAGGCTATCTAGAATACAACTTTGTGCAGAATTGAGCTGAATCAGAATTCGACTTTGTGCAGAAACAAGATAAAATGAAATACATCTTTTTGCGGCACGAAGGGTGGGACGCATGAAACGAAAAGCATACGACGAGTTACTCGCCTGGAAATCAGGCAAGACGAGGCAGGCACTTCTTGTGACCGGAGCCCGTCAGGTAGGCAAGACGTATATTGTCCGCGAGTTCGGACGAACGGAATACGAACAGCTTATTGAATTCAATCTGGCGCTCGATGACGCAACGAGAGAATCGTTCCTATCCGCGCGGAACCCCGAAGACCTTCTGCTCCGCATCTCCATCGCCGCGCACGGTCCCCTGATTCCGGGGAAGACATTGATCTTCATTGACGAAATCCAGCACTGTCCGAACATCATCACCTTCATCAAAGCACTGGTGGACCAAGGCACGTATGACTATGTGCTTTCCGGCTCCCTGCTTGGTGTTGAATTGGAGAACATACGTTCATACCCGGTTGGCTACATGACCGAACTACTCATGTTCCCCATGGATTTCGAGGAGTTCTGTTGGAGTATGGGTCTCACGGAACAAGCGTTCGATGTACTGCGCAACTCCCTACAGGAAGAGCAACCCGTCCCCGACTACTTGCACGAGCGCATGTCCGGGCTATTCCATAGATACCTACTCACCGGAGGCATGCCGGATGCGGTCAGCGCCTTCATCCGCGACAGGACCATCGACAATGTACGTCGCATACAATCCGACATCCGACGTTTTTACAATCGGGATATCACGCAGTACGCACCTAAAGATCGCAGACTCGTCATCCAGGAGATTTATCAACTGATTCCCAGCGAGCTCAACAACTCGACTAGACGATTCAAAATCGGAGATATTTCTGATGTAAAACGCTTCAGCCAGATCGAAGACGAATTCCTCTGGTTGTCACGGGCAAACGTTGCTCTGCCCGTATACAACGTCGAAGAGCCGCGAAGCCCGCTGCTTGCTTCCAAAAGACGCAAGCTGCTCAAATTGTTCTATTCCGACGTAGGTCTACTGACAAGTACATACGACAAACAGTCAACCCTCGGTATACTCGACGGTCTTGGCGCAGAAGGACGCATGAATTATGGCGGAGTCTATGAGAATGTAATCGCACAGGAGCTGACCGCCCATGGGTTCACGCCATACTATTTCACCAGCAAGTCTATGGGGGAGCTGGATTTCCTCATTGAAGACGCGGCAGGCAAAGTGCTGGTATTGGAAATCAAATCCGGCAGCAGGTTCCATTCGCATGCAGCCTTGGACAAGGCTCTCAATACTCCCGGATACGCCATCGACAGCGCATACGTTCTCGCGGAAACCAACGTGGAGCGTGATGGCAAGATCCTGTATCTGCCTGTGTATATGGCCAGTCTGCTGCAACGGCCACGGCTGGTATAAAGGGCGGGTTCGCACTACCTCGAAGTTCTGAATCCACTGCCTTGATTTCTGACCTTTCCGTTCCCGAACCCCGAAGTAGTGCGAACCGCCCGACAGCACCACACCCGAAAACCTACGCCGCAGGCTCACGCCAGCGCTTCAAAGTCGGCAGCACCGCGCCCAGCAGCGAGGCGCTCTCATCCACGCTCCACCCCATGTACTCGGCCATGCGCGGGGCGCAATCCTCGATCATCTCATCCATTGTGGTTTCGTAGGTGTACGCGCCGCCCTCATAGCACCAACGGCAGTATTCCGCGGTCTCGCGACCGTCGGCCTCATGCCCGTGCTGGTCGGGGCCGGTGAACATCATGCCGCAGCTTTCGCAATACTGATCGGGCATCTCCAGCAGCTCCACAATCGGCACATCCAGCTCACGGGCGATCAGCTTGGTCATATCGATGCCCGGACTCGTCTCGCCGCGCTCCCATCTACTCACCGCCTGACGGGTGATGTACAGGCGCTTGGCCAGCTCCTCCTGGGTCAGCCCACGCTCCCGACGCAGGCGTGGCAGCACATCCTTGATGGCCATGGTCGGCTCCTTTCCTCACAAGCTTCGTCTCAGCTCCATCGTAAGGAAAACGCGCCGTCCCACACGCCACTGGCAACAGACTGTTGCACCGAAGCATTGCTGCGATTAGTCAACATCCGTCTTCACCAAATCTATCGATATTCGGTAGTTATCTATCGAATATCGATATATACTGAGGGCAGACGGACATCACCACCATCTTCGAAAGGAACAGCCATGACATCGACGCCCCAGACGCACCCGACCGCCATCCGGACGCTCAAAGCACTGATGGCGCTGCTGCTGGCCATCGCAGCGGCCATCCAGATCTGGCTCCTGCCTGCCATCGCGGCCGAATTCGCGGCGGACGCGCCGGAATTCGCCTATCTGCACTGGCCTTACCTCATCGTCTGCGAGCTGCTGATGGTCGGTTTCGACGTCGCCCTCATTGCGATCTGGCGGCTGCTGTCACTGACGGCGTCATCTTCGGTGTTTTCCGAGGCGGCGTTCCGCTGGGTCGGACTCATCATCGGATGCATCAGTTTTGACACCGCGCTGGTCATCGGTCTGCTGGCCCATAATCTCATCGCCTCCCTCGGCCCGCCCATCCTGGTCATCGCGCTGATCATACTCACCGTCGTCGGCATAGCCCTGACCCTGCTGATGGTGGTGATGCGCGGGCTGCTCGCCGCCGCCACGGCGCAGCGCGAAGAACTGGAGGCGGTGATCTGATGGCGATCCGCGTGAACATCGATCTTCTACTCGCCCAGCGGAAAATGAGCGTCGGAGAATTCGCCCAGGCTGTCGGCATCACGCCAGCCAACGTCGCCGTACTCAAGAACGGACGGGCCAAGGCCATCCGCTTCTCCACACTCGACGCGATCTGCCGCACCCTCGACTGCCAGCCCGGCGATGTCCTCGAATGGGTGAATGACTGAAGCAGACCGTGGACGAGGTTCGCACTACCTCGGGGATTCTCATTCGCAAGCCCGGTTTTTCAACCCTCCTGATTACGTAACGCGAGATAGTGCGAACCGCCCTTTATGCCATCAACCGATAGAACGCGTCCAGCTGACGCTGGTTGCGGATGATCACGGTCCTGTCCGGCCAGCGGTCGCGAATGGCCCGCAGCGCCTCACGGTGGGAACGACTCCATCCCGCATGGCCGCGTCGCCGTGTGACCTCGCTCACAACTGGTTTTACGCACAGCGAACAACCCCGCCCTGCCCGCCGGGAATTCCCAGCATTACCAAGGCATCGCGACGCCGTTCGACCATCGGCGCCCCAGCCCCAGCCGTCGCGGCGATTCATGTTTACTTGACGGAGGTATGACAGATCGTGGAGGTGATGCCGATGGACACCCGAACCGCGCCGCAGGGTACGGCGACGCCCACGCCCCGACGTACCCTCATCGGCATGCTCGGCCCGGCGTTCGTGGCGGCCGTCGCGTATGTGGACCCGGGCAACGTGGCGGCGAACATCACGGCGGGAGCCCGGTACGGCTATCTGCTGGTGTGGGTACTGGCACTGGCGAACATGATGTCGGTCCTCATCCAATACCAGTCCGCCAAACTCGGCATCGTCACCGGCAAATCGCTGCCGCAGCTGCTCGGAGAGCGGATGGGCGACGCGGGGCGATTCCTGTTCTTCGCCCAGGCCGAGGTCATCGCCATCGCCACCGATCTGGCCGAGCTGATCGGCGGGGCGATCGCGCTGCATCTGCTGCTCGGGCTGCCGCTGTTCATCGGGGGTTGCATCATCGGCGCGGTCTCCACGCTGCTGTTGCGATTCCAAGGCGGGCGCACGCATCGACTGTTCGAACGGATCGTCATCGGCCTGCTGCTGGTCATCACGCTCGGTTTCGTGGCCGGCCTGTTGGTCGACCCGCCGGATCCGACCGCGGTCGCGCAGGGACTGGTGCCACGGTTCACAACCACCGACTCGGTGCTCACTGCCACGTCGATGCTGGGCGCGACGGTGATGCCGCACGCAATCTATCTGCACTCGACGCTGGTCAACGACCATTACGCCGACGGACGCGTCAGACCCGACACACGCACGCTGCTGCGCGGTTCGAAGATCGACGTGCTGTGGGCCCTGCTGCTGGCCGGCACCGTGAACCTCAGCCTGCTGGTGCTGGCCGCGCACTCGCTGCACGGCATGGCCGGAACCGATTCGATCGAAGGCGCGCAACAGGCGATCGCGGCCGCGCTCGGCCCGGCGGTCGGCACGATCTTCTCGATTGGACTCCTGGCGTCCTCGCTGAGCTCCACGTCGGTGGGCACGTACGCCGGAGCCGAGATCATGCGCGGGCTGCTGCATCTCACCCCGCCGATGTGGGCGTGCCGAATCGTGACCCTGGTGCCGGGCCTGGCCGTGCTGTGGTTCGCGCCGAATCCCACGCAGGCGCTGGTGGTCGGTCAGGTGATTCTGTCGATCGGCATCCCGTTCGCGATCATCCCGCTGCTGCGCTACACCCACGATCGCACGCTGATGGGCGAGTACGCCGATGGTCCGGTCAAGCACGCGGTATTCATCGCCGTCACGGGACTGATCATCGCGCTGAACGCGGCGCTGATCTTCCTCACGCTGTAGGACGGCTCACGCGTTCAGACTTCACCGCTGGGTGAGCCGCCGGCACCACGCTAGGCGAACCAACTCACCGAGGCAAACCCCGGGCCGATTCCTCCGGCTACCAAGTCCGGCCTAGGCTACCGCACCAGGAACACCATGGCCAGAATCATCGCGAAACCGACCAGATCGACCGGAGTGAACACGGCGCCGGTCAACGCCACGGCGGAGATGGTGGCCAGCACGGGCTCGCTGGTGCCGAGCATCGTGGCGCGCATCGCGCCGATCCGCATCACACCGGACATATACAGCCAGTAGGCACCGAAGGTACCGCCGATCACGGTGAACACCATCAGTCCGATACCCAGCGCGTCCAACTGCGGCGCGTGCGACCACGGCCGCACGACCGCGCACAGGATCACCCCCGAGATCAGGAACATCAAGCCGTTGACGGTGAAGTTGCCGTACCGGCCCATCACCTTGACCGGCAGAATCGACATCGTGGCCGTGGCCAACGCATCGCCCAGACCCCACATCAGGCCGGCGAGAGGCAAGGTCAGCGTGGTCAGGTCGCCGCCGGTGGCGATCAGCACGGTGCCCATGAACGCGAGCGCCACGCCCAACGTCTCCCGCTTGCCGGGCAGCCGCCGCCCGCGCAGGCACACCCATGCGAGCACGAACAGCAGATTCAGGGTCTGCAATACGGTGGCGGTGCCGGAATTGGTCCATTTGATGGCGTTCAGGTAGGTGACCTGCGTGGCCATCACGCAGATGAGCGCGCCGAGCAGATAGACGGGGTAGGAGCGCACGTCGCGCACGGCTCCGGTCAGCAGCTTCGGCTTGGTCGCGCCCGCCGCGGCCAGGAACAGCATGCCGGCACAGAGCTGGCGGATGCTGGCGATCCACAGCGGGTCGGCACCGTAGTCGGACATGAGGATTTTGGATACGGTGGCGTTGACGCCCCACAGCGCGCCGCCCAGCAGGGTTACGCCGATGCCGATGAGCAGCGATTTCGGGGTTCGTTCGAACGTCGCACGACGCATCGCAGGTTTCCTTCTTCTCACGGTCCGTAAAACTCCGCGTGCGATTCTACCGCCGTCCGAGTCACGCCGCGCCCAACGGCATTATGCGATACGGGAACGTCCGTCGTCGCGGTTCCGTTGCGGCCCGCCCCCCACGGCGACGGCATCAGCCGACCGTCAGTCTTCCGGCTTCTGCGCGAGCGTGGCCCAGAAGCTGGGGATGCCGAGCTCGTGCAGACGACCGTAGCCGTTCGTGTCCTCATACAGGTCGACGATGCGCAGCCCCGCCTGGATCTGGCCTCGGATCTGCTCGTCGAGTGTGTGCGAGAACTGGACGCCGTCGTCGGCCTCGGCCAGCTGGTCGCGCTGGTCGGCGTTCTTCAACGGGTTGAACGGCAGATGGTTGACGATACGTTCCTCGTCGTCATCGGTGATGAAGTTGACGCCGTTGTCAAGTCCGGCCATCAGCAGACCGCCGGGGCGCAGGATGCGTGCGCATTCGCGCCATACCGGCAGCACCTCCTCGATGTAGCAGTTGGACACCGGGTGCACGATCAGGTCGAATGAGGCGTCGGCGAACGGCAGCGGTTTGGACATGTCGGCGCGGACGAGGTCGATGTCGTAGCCTTCGCGTTCGGCGACCGTCCGGTCGGCGTCGAGCTGGGCCGGCGTGTAGTCGAGCACCGTGCAGCGCGCGCCGCGGGCGGTGAGGATCGGCATCTGCTGGCCGCCGCCGCTGGCCAGTCCGAGTACGCGCAGCCCGCGCAGGTCCTCCGGGAACCATGAGTGCGGCACCGGTCGTGTGGGGGTCAGCAGGATGTCCCACTCGCCGGCGAGCGCCTTGGCGTAGGTGTTGTGGTCGATCGGCTTGCCCCATTCCCAGCCGTCCTCGATCCATCGCGTGATGGTTGCCGCGTTGATGTCTTGGTAGTCCACCGTTGTCCTTTCGTGTGGGTCAGATCTCCACGATGTCGACCGGGTTCCCGTGTTCCTCGATGATGGCGATCAGGTCGCGGGTGTTCATCCATACCGTCGCGTCGTTGGTGTTCGGGTGTACGCCGATGACGCCGTCGCCCTCCAGCAGGGCGCGGTCGAGGAACCACCGAACCGTGGCGTCCGCATCGTTCAGCAGGCCGAACGGTGTGACCGACCCCGCCGGCAGTCCCAGCATGGCCTGCAGGTTCTGTTCCGGGGCCAGACTCAGCGGCCGTGTGCCGTAGCGGCGGCGGAGGTCCTTGAGATCCACCCGCTTGGCGCCCTGCACGGTGATGAGATAGTACTGGTTCTTCTTGTCGTTGCGTACGAACAGGTTCTTCGCTTCCCCCGAGGGGTAGGGTATCGGCACCTGCGGCAGGTCCGCCATGGTGTAGACCGGCTGGTGCTCGACGATCTCATACCGGATGTGCCGGCGGTCCAGATATTCGTAGATCTCGTGACTGCCCACCATCGTCCGCCTCCGTTCCTGTTAGCGTGCGATACCGGCATCGGTTCGCCACCCACCCATCGTACCCGTCTGCAGCGGGCGCTGCTGCGCGGCCGTCCATATGCGCACGACGCGCACCCGAACATCGGATGCGCGTCGTGCGGTCGATACCGGACGGGGCGGGATTCGCCACCCGGTCCGGACGGGTCAGGCCTGAGCGGTGTTGGTGCGCTTGAGTTCGTCGCGGATCTCCTGCAGCACCGCCAGCGTCTGCTCCTCGGTGGTCGGGCCGGCGGCGGCAGCCTCCTCGGCCTCCTCCTCGGCCAGGGCGGCGGCCGACAGGTCGCGCAGCTTGTTGATCGGCAGGATCACGCAGAAGTACACGGCCACGCCGATGAGCAGGAAGTTGATGATGGCGTTGAGGATGGCGCCGAAGGAGATGGTGGAGTTGTTGAAGGTGATGGTCAGCACGCCGGACATATCCGGCACGCCGCCGATCATGCCGATCAGCGGGCTGATCAGGTTGTCCACGATGGAGTTGACCACGGTGGTGACGGCGGAGCCCATGACCACGCCGACGGCCATGTCAATCATCGAGCCGCGGGAGATGAACTTCTTGAAGCCGCCGAGCGGGCCCTTGTCGGTCAGGGCCACGACGTTCTTGGCCACGCCACCGGTTACATTGAGCGCGGCCTTGGCCGCATCATTCACGCTGGGCATGAACGCCCTCCTTACAATCTTCTGGTTTCGCACAAAACTCCGTCATCCATTATCACGGTTCTTCGCCGACAACCTGCGGCGCCTCACCCCCGAATACCCCATAGGGGCAAGATGTGCGGGAATCGGCATGGCGCAAGGGGACATCGATACAATGACTGCGTCCGAATGCCCCGCACCCACCCGAAGAAGGGCCTCAGCATGACCGCAACCGCGCCGAACTACGACCGCACCGTTGTCGCCTGCTTCAACGGCTATGTCACGCAGGCGATCATCAACAACTTCATGCCGCTGCTGTTCGTCACGTTCTCGGCCACGCTCGGCATCGACATGGCACGGCTGTCCATGCTGATCTTGGTGAACTTCGTCACGCAGCTCGTGGTGGATGTGCTGGCCGGCAAGTATGTGGACCGCATCGGCTACAGGCCCTGCATCATCGCCGCGCATGTGGCCGCGGCGGCCGGTCTGCTGACGCTCGGCCTGCTGCCCACGCGCGTGGCCGACCCGTATCCGGCGCTGCTGGTCGGCGCGCTGTTCCCCGTCATCCTGCTCGTCGGGGTGGTCGCCCTACGCCAGCTGATGCACGCCACGCGCCGCGACACCGCTCAGCACTGATCGTCGAGCGGCTCCACGGGCCCGTCCAGGAACGCGAAGATGCGGCCGTAATAGTCCTTCAACACCGGATTGGGCATCGAGAAGATCTCGTGCACCGAGTCGGGGAACCGTTCGAAGCGCACCTGCCCGCCGCCCTCGCGCACGCGGCGCACGAACAGCTCCTCCGGCTCGTTGCGCACCCATACGTCACGTCCGGCCTGGAACAGTTGGATCGGCGTCTCGATGCGGGCGCAGGCCTGCGGGTCCAGGATGGCGCGCGAAAGCCGCAACGCCTCACGCACCCACTGGTAGCTGGCCGCGTTCGTCCGGTGTTCCGGCGTCTCGCAACGTTGCTTGTGGTACCAGCGCACACGCGCCTCGCTGGCTCCTCGATAGGGCCCCATGTCCAGCGTGCCGTCGAATCGTTTCTGCCCGGCCACCCGGCTCTTCCCGAATCCCATGCGGCAGGCGGCCCCGGCTGCGGCCCCCGCCACCGCATTGGGGATACCGGCGGTCACCGGGGCGATCATCGGGCAGGAGAGCACCGCCTTGTCGAACAGCGTCGGATGCCGCTCCAACACGGCCGCCCCGATGCCGCCGCCCATCGAATGCCCGTACAGCGCCATCGGCCGGCCGCCCGCGTACTGGGAGGCCACGATTTCGGTGAACTTGGCCAGGTCGGCCACATACCGCCGCCAATCGTCGATCCACACCACACTCGGGTCGTCCACATCACGGGCCGAGAACCCGTGCCCACGGTGTTCGAGCACGCACACCGAATAGCCGTCAAGCAGGAAATACCAGATCAGCTCCGAGTATTTGCGCGCGTTCTCGGTGAATCCGTAGGAGATGACGACGGCGCCACGGAACGTGGCTGTGGCGCCGTCCTCGCGCAGATCGTCGAACTTCGCGGCGTCGTAGCACAGGTAGTGCAGCGAACCGGGATGGTCGAGCTCGGGCAGGTCCTCCGCCCGAGCCGGCTCCATCCACCCTTCCTCACAGCAGGCGGCGAGCGCAGGCAGCACCGTCGCGCGCATCTGCTCGTCGTATCGAGATTCGTCGATCAGATCCATGGTTATGACTGTAGTGGTCGGCGTGACCAGCCCGGGACTCCCGTTCAGCGCATGCCCAGCGCGTCGTAGAGGAAGTCGCGCTGGAGGATGAGCAGATTCTCGGCCACCGTCTCGTCGTTGGTCATGTGGGTGATGCCCGTCAACGGCAGGAAGGTGTGCGGGCGGCCCGCCGCCATCAGCGCCTGGCTCAGCCGCAGCGAGTGGGCGATGGTGACGTTGTCGTCGGCGAAGCCGTGGATGAGCATGAGCGGACGGCGCAGCTTGGGCGCGTCCTCCACGATGCCGTTGCGGCGGTAGACCTCCGGGTCCAGGCCCAGGTAGCGCTCGGTGTAATGGGTGTCGTAGAGCGTCCAGTCGGTCGGGGGCGCGCCGGCGCAGGCGGCGTGGACGACGTCGGGCGCGTCGAGCACGGCGAGCGCGGACAGGAAGCCGCCGTACGACCAGCCGATCATCGCGACCTTGTCCAGGTCGGGCTTGGGGCAGTCGAGCGGGTCGTTCCGGCGCACGATGTCGAGCTGCGGAACGGTGGCGTCGGAACCGCAGACGGCCATCCTGGCTCCCTCCCGCGGCGTCCAACGCACCGACGGCACGGCGGTGTCGGCCGACCACAGCGCGGGCAACGCACGCACGGCCTCGACCTGATCGGCCAGGGTCACGTCCTTCATGGTCTCGTAGATGGCGCGGTCCCACTGGGGTCCGCGGCCGGGGGTGCCGCGGCCGTCCACGGTGACGACCAGGAAGCCCTGGTCCGCCCACCACTGGGATTCCCAATAGTACGACTGGCTGAACAGCACCTGCTGGGCGCCCGGACCGCCGTACGGCTTGAGCAGCACCGGCAGGCTCTCGGCCTGCGCATAGGGGCTGGATTCGCTCGGAGCGGTGATGGCCGCGAGCAGTCGGTGTTCGGACGGCAGCGTGACGAACCGGGTGTTCGGCGTGATGCCGGGGTCCGCGGCATGGCCGGCGATCCCGGCGAAGGCCGACCCGCCGGCCATAATCGTCTGCCCCTCCTCGGCCGTGGCGATGGGGTCCACGGTTTCGGGCAGACACAGGTTGTGGTGCATGCTGGCATACGGCGAGCACATATCGCGTCCGGAAATGACCATGCCCTTGCCCGCACGCGAGGCGGTCCACACGCCGGGGCGTGAGGTCCACTGGGTGACGGCCCCGTGGTAGTCGAAGCTCACCACGTCGCAGCTGCGGGCATCGTGCAGGTCCGCGTCATCATTCCATGTGCCGAGCCCGGCGTCGCCGGCGGTTTCCGGGGTGCGGGAGACGACGGCGAGCACGTCGGTATCGGTGACGTCCAGGACCTGCCGCACCTGCCAGCCGACCGGTGTGAACGGCACGCCGTCCACGCTGAGCCGGTTCGTGTCGTGCTCCATGTCGTTGACCGCGCAGACCAGACGGCCGTCCGGCGTGAACGCCGGGGTGCCGTGGATCAGGTCCAGCCACTGCGGGTTCTCGTGCTCCTCCAGCACGCGGGTGGCGACCGGCTCGCCGATGGCGGCCTCGGTGTCGACGCCCGCGTGGAATCCGGCGGCCTTGAGCTGCACCTCAAGCACCTGGTCGTGGTGCTGCAGTCGGTCCTGGACCAGCAGGAGCGGTTCGTGCCCCTTGCTCCAGTTGACGGCGGCCAGGTACTCGTAGGTCTCGTGGTCCCAGTCGATGTCGGCCACGTTGCAGACCTGCACGCGCGGTTCGGTGAAGTCGGCGAAGGCGAGGGGGTCCTCCTCGTCGGAGGGGACAGGGGTGGGCCGGGTCTCGGCGGCCGGCAGGACGGTGAAGTCGACGTAGGCCAGGGAGACGATGGCGTTCCGGGTCAGGGCGCGGGCGTAGCGGCGGGCCGCGGCCGGCTTGGACGGGTCGGCGGGGTCGCTGATGTACCACAGCGGCTCCGGTTCCTCGTCGGTGGACTGCACGAGCAGCGCGCGCGAGTCCGGGGACCACCAGAAGCCTTCGTAGCGGTCCATCTCCTCGCCGGCCACGAACTCGGCCAGGCCCACGGACTGGTCCGGATAGGTGCACTCGTCCTCGTCGATGCCGATGACGGCCCAATCCTCGTCCTGGGAGGCGTCGGCGCCCAGCGCGATCACGCGGACCTCGCTGCCGGTGGTGTAGGCGATCAGCTGGCCGTCCGGGGAGATGCGCGGCATGATGACGGACAGTTGCGGGTCGGCGAGCGCGACCTCGCGGGTCTCGCCGCCGGTGCCATCCTCGTTGATTTCGGTCAGGAACAGCTGGCCGTTGATGGTGAACACCACGCGGCGTCCGGCGACGTCCACCGAGTAGGAGACGATGCCTTGCCCGCCTTCGCGGGCGCGTTCGCGGCGGGCCTTCTCCTCCTCGGAGACCTCCTCGCTGTCGGCATCGGCCAGCAGCCGGCGCGGATCGGCGAGCAGCACCTCGCGATGGTCGGTGCCGTCGACGGACCAGACGCTCAGCCACAGCGCCGTGACCAGGTCCTCGGGGCCGTCGGAACGCAGGAACAATGCGCGGGTGCCGTCGCCGATCGCCTGCGCGGAGCGCGGGGCGCCGGAGGTGAACCGCAGGGTGCGGGCCTTGCGGCGGGGGAATGCGGCTATCGCCTGTGATGCAGTCAGTTCAGTCATATGCCCCAACCTACCCGCCGCCCCGCCCAGCGGGCGAACGCCGCGGGAATAACGTTGCATCTCGCTCTTCTTCCCCACTGACCCGTGCGCATGGGCGAATTTTGCAAGTATTGCGGCCGATATTTAGGGAGGTTCGCGCCTTTGCGTAGGATAGGTGAGGAATAGAAAGGTGTGACTATGAGCGTTCTCGACCGTTTTGAGAAAAGCGTGGAAAGCGCGGTCAACGGAGTGTTCTCCAAGTTCGGGTCCAAGGACCTGCAGCCCGTCGACCTCTCCAGCGCCCTTGAGCGCGAGATCGACGCCGAGGCCATGCCGGTCGGGCGTGACCGCACCGTAGCGCCGAACGAGTACCGGTTCAAGCTGAGCACCCCGGACTTCGACCGCATCGAGCAGTGGGGCTCCGAAGCCCTGGCCAACGAGCTTGCGGACAACCTGACCCAGTACGCCAAGAGTCAGCATTACGCCTTCGTGGGCCCGGTGGTGGTGATCTTCGAGGAGGATCTCGAACTGAGCAAGGGCAGCTTCAACCTGAGCTCGGAATCCGTGCAGGGCAACGCCGTGCCCGTGACCACCGACGACCAGTCCGAGGACAGCCCCGTGCTGGAGGTCAACGGCAACCAGTACCTGCTCACCAAGCCGCAGACCGTCATCGGCCGCGGTTCGGGCTGCGACATCGTCATCGACGACCCGGGCATCTCCCGCAAGCATCTGGAGATCGACATCACCGACAACGGCGTGATCGCGCGCGACCTGGGGTCGACCAACGGCACGTATGTGGAGGGCCATCAGGTGCCGGCCGCCACGCTGCTGGACGGCAACACCATCACCATCGGCCGCACCCGCATCCTGTACTGGGCCTCGCAGGAGCAGGCGTAGCCCATCCGCTCAGGAGCCGTAATCTGGTATGTTCACCGAACTGACATTCGCGATTCTCAAGTATGGATTCCTGATCCTGCTGTGGGTGTTCGTCTGGCTGACGGTGCGTTCGCTGTACAAGGACATTGAAACGCTGAGCCCGCGCAAGTCGCGCACACACCGCCGCAAGACCCGTCAGGCCCAGAAGGCGGCGGCCTCGCCGACCCCGGTGCCGACGCCCGCCACGCATGAGATGCCCGTCTCCCACGCCTCGCCGACCCTGCTGGTCATCATCGACGGACCGCTGGCCGGCACCTCCGTGCAGCTGAACGCCGGCGCCATCACGCTCGGACGGGCGGCGTCAAACTCCGTGGTGCTGGATGACGAATTCGTCTCGTCCCACCATGCCCGGGTCTACCCCGATGCCGCGTCCGGCCAGTGGGCCATCGAGGACCTCGGCAGCACGAACGGCACCGTGGTCAACCAGCAGCGCATCTCGGCCCCGACCGTTCTCGCTCCCCGCGTTCCGGTACGCATCGGCGCCACCACCTTCGAATTGAGGTGACGATCTTGCCTTCCGATACTTCGCAATCGTTGTTCCTGTATTCCACGACCGTTTCGGATGTGGGCACGGTCCGCAGCAACAATCAGGACTCGTCGTTCGCCGGTGAGCATCTTGTGGCCATCTGCGACGGCATGGGAGGGCACGCCGGCGGCGACACGGCCTCCACGATTGCGATCCGTTCGCTGGCGCATATCGAACGCGACGACACTAAGCTGGACGTCCATTCCTGCGCCACGATGATGGAGACCTCAGTCCTGGCCGCGCACGACGCCATCGTCGGCAAGGCCAAACGCGAACGCAAACTGGCCGGCATGGGCACGACCGTCACGGCGGTCGCGCTGGTGGAGGGGTACTGGGTGCTCGCGCATATCGGCGACTCCCGCGCCTATCTGCTGCGCGACGGCCATCTGGTGCGTATGACCCAGGACCACAGCTACGTGCAGCATCTCATCAACACCGGCCGCATCACCGAGGCCGAGGCGCGCAACCATCCGCAGCGCAACGTGGTCATGCGCGTGCTCGGCGACTTCGATATCGACCCGAGGCCCGATATCGCCATCCGCAAGGCCCATGCGGCCGACCGCTGGCTGCTGTGTTCGGACGGTCTGAGCGGCGTGCTGGAGGATTCCACCATCCAGGAGATCCTGTCCACGGTCGCCGATCAGGGCGAATGCGCGCAACAGCTCGTGGCTATGGCGCTGCGGGCCGGCAGCACCGACAATGTGACCGCGGTGATCGCCGACGCCACGCTGGCGTTGGACGTCGACGCCTTCGACCTGCCGCATCAGACGCCGCTGGTGGGCGGTGCCGCCAGCGCCAGTCTGGAGCCGATCGCCGACATCATCAACGAACCGGTGTCCACCGCCCCCGCGCTGCGCAGCGGCAAGGATTCGCCGGCCCAGCGTGCGGCCGCGCTGACGCAGGAGGCGCATGAGGCCGCCGTGCAGCATACCGTGCAGCCGTCCACGGTCCGTGAGGAGACCGGGGACCTGCAGGAGCCCGATACCGGCGAAATCCCCGTGGTGCAGAAGCGCGACGGACGCCTGACCGCCGACCCGAACGATCCCGACGTGGCCAAGGCGATCCACCGTGAGCATGACAAGCGGGAGCGCATCTCCCGTGCCAAGGTGGTCCGCGCGCGCATACTCATCGCATTGGGTATCGTGGCGATGCTGATCGCGCTGGCCGGCGCCGCCGTGGGCGGGTATCTGTGGTCGCAGACCCAGTATTATCTCGGCGTCGCGGATGGCCAGATGGCCATCTATCAGGGCGTGCCCACCAACCTGTTCGGGCTGGAGCTCTCCCATCCGGTGGAACGCACCGGACTGGACGTTGACGATCTGCCCGAGAACTGGCGGACGCAGCTGGACCGCGGCATTGTGTTCGACGATCTTGACGACGCCCGCGCCCACGCCGAACAGATTGAGCAGGAGAGCCGTGCGCTGGCGCAGCAGTCGCAGGACGATGGCGAGTCGTCCGAGGATGCCAAGACCAAGGACACCGACACCAAGGGCGACACGACCGACGACGCCAAGTCCGCCGATTCTAAGTCCAACGGCACTAAGACTTCCGAGCAACAGGACGGAGGCGAGCGATGATCGCCATCCGCTTCCGTCAGATCGCCCTGCTGCTGTTGGCCATGGCCATCAGCCTGCTCGCGTTCTTCCAGATGTTCGAACGCACCACCGGCTCGTTCTCCATGCAGTACGCGCTGATGCTGGGCGCGGGCATGGTCCTGTACCTGGTGCTGTGGGGGCTGATGCTCCGCTTCCAGCCCTACGCCAGCCAGACCATCATGCCCTGCGTGCTGCTGCTCACCGCCATCGGTACCGCGATGATCGCGCGCATCGACCAGGCGGCCGATACCGCGGTGGCGTTCCGCCAGCTGATCTGGATGTGCCTGGCGCTGGTGCTGTGCGGTCTGCTGGTGGTGTTCATGCGCGACTACCGCGTGCTGCGGCGGTTCTCCTACGTGAGCATGGTGGTCGGTCTGGTGCTGCTGCTCTCCCCGATGATCCCCGGTCTGGGCATGGAGATCCAGGGCGCCCGCATCTGGATCAACATCTTCGGCCTGGGCACGATCCAGCCGGGCGAGTTCGCCAAGCTGTTCCTGGCGTTCTTCTTCGCGGCGTACCTGTTCGACCACCGCGACCAGCTGGCGGTCGGAGGCAGGAAGTTCCTCGGGCTGCAGCTGCCCCGCATCAAGGACATGGGTCCGATCATCATCGTGTGGCTCGCGTCGATGGGCGTGCTGGTGCTGCAGCATGATCTGGGCACCTCGCTGATGTTCTTCGCCATGTTCGTCTCGATGCTGTACGTGGCCACGGGCCGCAAGAGTTGGATCATCATCGGCGTGATCGCCTTCGCGGCGGGCGCCGTGCTGGCCGCCCAGATCTTCGCCCATGTGGGCTACCGCGTCGACGCCTGGCTGCGACCCTTCGATCAGGAGATCTACGAGCGGTACCCCGGCGGTTCGGCCCAGATCGTCAGCGGCCTGTTCGGACTGGCCTCGGGCGGACTGCTCGGCACCGGACTGGGCCAGGGACACCCCTCGCTGACCCCGCTGGCCAACTCCGACTTCATCTACGCCTCGCTCGGCGAGGAGCTGGGTCTGAGCGGCCTGCTGGCGGTGCTGATGCTGTACCTGCTGGTCATCGCCTCCGGGCTGATCACCGCCATGCGCATCAAGGACGGGTTCGGCAAGCTGCTGGCCTCCGGGCTGGTGTTCACGATGGCCTTCCAGGTGTTCACCGTGGTCGGCGGCATCACGCTCGTCATCCCGCTGACCGGCCTGACCATGCCCTACATGGCCGCGGGCGGCTCCTCCCTGATCGCCAACTACCTGCTGGCCGCGCTGCTGATCGTCATCTCCAACGCGGCGAACAAGCCGGAGCCCGAGGTGAGCACCGACACCTTCCAGTATGAGGCGCTGGCCGTGCTGCGCGAACATGAGCTCAAGGAGCGCGAGGCCGCCACGCAGCCCATCGCCCGGCCACGTTCGGTGACGGGAGGTGCGGCATGAACAAGGCCCTGCGTCAGCTGTTCACCGCGGTCGTCGCGCTGTTTGTGATCCTCGGACTGTCCACAACCATCATCACGGCCATCAAGGCCGATGATCTGAACGCGGATTCGCGCAACACGCGCATGCTGTACCACACCATCGGTGCACCCCGCGGCGCGATCCTGGCCTCCGACGGCACCGTGCTGGCCCAATCCGACCCGGTCAACGACCCGTTCTCCTACCAGCGGACCTACAGCAACGGGCCGGTCTACGCGCCCGTCACCGGATACTTCTCCATCACGCACGGCGTGGACCGCGGCATCGAGGCGTCGCGCAACGAACAGCTCAACGGCCAGGCCGATTCCCTATTCTGGCAGCAGCTCAAGGACACCTTCACCGGCAACCAATCGCAGGGCGCATCGGTGGAGACCTCCATCGACCCCACGCTGCAGCAGCTCGCCTACCAGCTGCTGGACGGCAAGGAGGGCGCCATCATAGCCAGCGACCCCAAAACCGGGCGCATCCTGGCCATGGCCAGCACCCCCAGCTACGATCCGAACCAGCTGGCCGTGCACGACGGCGACCAAGCCAACCAGGCCTACACCGACCTGGTCTCCCAGCCGACCAACCCCATGCTCAACCGGGCCACCTCCCAGCTGTTCCCGCCGGGTTCCACGTTCAAGGTCATCGTGGCCGCGGCGGCGCTCGAATCCGGAGACTACCAGCCCGACACGGAGATCCCCGCGGGCGCCAGCTACACGCTGCCCGGCACCAGCACCGACCTGACCAACGCCACGGCCGCCGGAAACGGCACCGACGGCAAGATCACGCTGCAGGACGCCCTGGCGCAATCGTCGAACACCGCCTTCGCTCAGCTCGGCGTATCCCTCGGCGCGGACACCATCCGGGACATGGCGGAGCGGCTCGGCTACGACGATCAGATCCTCATCGACGGCTCCACTGCCACCGGCTCCCCCACCTACGCGGCGGCCTCCAGCTTCCCCGAGGACCCGACCGACGACCGGCTGGCCCTCGCCTCGATTGGCCAGGGAGACACGCTGTCCACGCCGCTGCAGAACCTGATGGTCGCCATGGCCGTGGCGAACGACGGCACGCTGATGGAACCCACCATCGTGGACCGCGTGCGCGCCAGCGACCTGTCGGTGATCTCGGAGACCTACCCGCATAAGATGTCCGAGGCGTTCAGCGCCGACACCGCCAACAAGCTCACCCAGATGATGGAGCAGGTCATCCCGGCGGAGAACCCGTCGCTGGCCATCGACGGCGTCAGCATCGCGGCCAAAACCGGCACGGCGCAGATCGGGGAGAGCAACGAGGCCAACGACGCGTGGATCATCGGGTTCGCCCCTGCGGACGACCCGCAGATCGCCGTCTCCGTGGTGGTGCACAACGTCAACGATTACGGTGCGCACGCCGCGGGGCCGCTGATGCGCGCGATGATGCAGGAGGCATTGAAGCAATGAAACTGATCGAAGGACAGCTCATCCATCGCCGATACCGCCTGGACAGCCGACTGGCCCAGGGCGGCATGGGCGAAGTGTGGAAGGGCTACGACATCCAGCTCGGCCGCCCGGTGGCCATCAAGGCGCTGCGGCGCGACACCTCCGACACCGAGGCCAAGCTGCGCCGTCTGCGCGCGGAGGCCCACAACTCCGCCAATCTGGCACACCCGAATATCGCGGCGTTGTTCGAATACTACGAGCACGACGGCATCGGGTTCCTGATCATGGAATACGTGCCGAGCGCATCGCTCGCCGACCTGTACCACGAGAAGGGCGCGATGGACCCGATCGAGCTGCTGCCGATCCTCGCGCAGACGGCGCGCGGCCTGTTCGTGGCGCATTCGCACGGCGTGATCCACCGCGACGTCAAACCGGCGAACATCATGGTGTCGGATACCGGCGAGGTCAAGATCGCCGATTTCGGCGTCTCCTACTCCACCAATCAGGAGCAGATCACCCAGGACGGCATGGTGGTCGGCACCGCGCAGTACATCTCCCCCGAACAGGCGCAGGGGCAGCAGGCCACCCCGCAGTCGGACATCTACTCGCTGGGTGTGGTGGCCTACGAAGGGCTGTGCGGGCACCGTCCGTTCACCGGAGCCACGCCGGTCGACATCGCGGCCGCGCATGTGAACAACCCGGTGCCGCCGCTGCCCGACTCCGTGGACCTGCAACTGCGGCAGTTCGTCATGTCGATGCTGGAGAAGGACCCGCGGGACCGCCCCGCGGACGCACTGGTGGTCGCACGCACGATGACCCGCATCGAGCGGCGGCTGCTCGACCAGCAGACCGCGGCGGCCGAGACCATGACATTGCCGCCGAACAGCCGCATCCCGCGGCGGGTGTTCAGCGCCCCGCACGCGGCGGAAACCATCTTTCGCATGTCATCGACCACAGGCGCCTCGCCCGTGGCATCCATCATCAACAACTGGGCCGGCGGCCGTGACGCCGACGAGCCCGCACACCGGAGGGAACACGCATGAGCAGCATGATGCCCGACTCGCTGGCACAGGGGCGTTACCAGCTTGGTCAGTCCATCGGCCATGGGGGCATGGCCGAAGTCTATGTGGCGCTTGACACCCGCCTCGGTCGTACCGTGGCGGTCAAGGTCATGCGTGCCGATTTCGCCAACGACCAGATCTTCCTCTCCCGGTTCCGCCGCGAGGCGCATGCCGTGGCGCAGATGAACAACCCGAACATCGTGAGCATCTACGATTCGGGCGAGGAGGACATCCCCACCGCCAACGGCGGCACCGAACGCGTGCCCTACCTGGTGATGGAGTACGTCAAGGGCCAGACGCTGCGCGACATCATCAAGGTCAACGGGGCGCTGAGCCAGCGCGACGCCGAACAGGTGATGCTCGGCGTGCTGAACGCGCTGGAGTATTCGCACCGCATGGGCGTAATCCACCGCGATATCAAGCCCGGCAACATCATGATCTCCGAGCAGGGCGTGGTCAAGGTCATGGACTTCGGCATCGCCCGCGCCCTGGACGATTCCGCCGCCACGATGACCAAGTCGCAGGGCGTGGTCGGCACCGCGCAGTACCTCTCCCCGGAGCAGGCGCGCGGCGAGACCGTGGATATGCGCTCCGACCTGTATTCCGCCGGTTGCGTGCTCTATGAGATGCTGACCGGCCGGCCGCCGTTCACCGGCGACTCCGCGGTGGCGATCGCCTACCAGCACGTCTCCGAGGTGGCGACGCCGCCGAGCGCCGTGGTGCCGGGCCTGCCGAAGATGTGGGATTCGATCTGCGCCAAGGCGATGGCCAAGGACCGCCAGAACCGGTATGCCACAGCGGCCGAGTTCAAGAACGACCTGCTGACCTTCATGAACGGCGGCGTGCCGGTGGCGGCCGCGTTCAACCCGCTGACCGATCTGACCAATATGAAGGCGCGCCGGCAGGCCGAGCAGGATGCGGCCACGGTGGCGCTCAACCCGACCGCCGAGGGGCAGGCCACGCAGGCGTTCAACCCGGTCACCGGCCAATTCGAGCAGGTGACGCCGCAGACCGGCAAGACCCGGGCCGAGCAGCGCGCCGAGGCGGCCAAGGCCCGGCGCAAGCGCCAGATAATCATCGGCGGCGTGACTGCGGTGGCGGTGGCCGTAATCGCGATATTCTGCGTCTGGTGGTTCGCACTGCGCACGCCGCCGGTCGAGATGGTCACGGTACCCGAGCTGAGCGCCTCGCTGAACGAGACCGGCATCTGCCAGGCCATCGAGGACGCCGGGCTGGTCTGCAAGAAGGCCAAGGACACCGAATCCACGGAGAAGGAGGGCACGTTCACCCACGCCGATCCGGACAGCGGCACCTCGGTGCCCAAGGGGTCGACCGTGACCGTCTACTTCTCCGACGGCCCCGACTCCGCCGACGTGCCGGACGTGTCCAACCGCTCGCAGGATGAGGCCCGGCAGATGCTGGAGGACGCCGGGTTCAAGGTGGCGTCCGCCACGCGCACCGAGGACAGCCCCAAGGTCGAACAGGACCGCGTCACACGCACCGACCCGGCCGCGGGCACCAGCGCTGACGAGGGCACATTGGTCACGCTGTACATCTCCTCGGGCAACACCACGGTTCCGGACGGCCTGGTGGGCCAGACCGAGGACCAGGTGAGGTCGATCCTGACCGGCGACTACAACTTCAGCATCACGTTGCAGTCCGAGTATTCCGACACCATCGCCGCCGGCTCGGTGACCCGCGTCGATCCCGGCTCCGGGTCGACCGTGGAGCAGCGCGCCAACATCAACGTATGGGTCTCGCTGGGCAAGGAGCAGGTCACGGTGCCGACCTTCTCCACCGGCTCGGACACGCTGGCCTCGGTACGCCAGCAGCTGGAGGGACTCGGGTTCGTAGTGAGCGTGAACGGCCCGGACGACGACACCGCCATTGTGACCGAGGTGTCCTCGATGGGGCAGCAGGTCGACAAGGGGTCCACGATCACCGTCACCACCAAGGCGTCATCGTCCACCGGCGACGATGACGACGACCCCGGCCACGATCAGGGACAGGGACAGCCGTAACGGCGGCGCAGTAGCGGCGATACGTCGTTGCGGATATGCGTAGGGCCTCCCGCGTCACGCGCGCGGGAGGCCCTTGGTTTTGAGTGACAGGCCCGGCTTCACCCGCATCACGTATACGAGGAGGGCCTATCTTCGTTACGTGGCCGTGTAGCCGGACACGTCCGTTCATCCGGCTATACGGCCACGTAGTTCGACATGTCGCGCAGGAACGGAATGTTCGCAGCCAGCCACGGGTATCCCCATTCCAGCAGCGCACCGGCCGCCGCAACCGCCAGCAGCAGCACCAACAGCCACCGGATCGGCATCACGCCGGGCTGGTGCCGCAGCAGCCAGCCGTAGAAGCTGACGTCCGGACGCGGGCGGGCCCCCTCACGGATCTCGCGCAGCACCGGCCAGTGCCAAGCCACGGCCGCCGCAATGAACAACACCACGTAAGCGATCAGCGCCGCGATCACCACCGGCCGCATCGACCCCAGCCGTTCGATGGGCGTCGGCTGCTTCGTGTTGACGAAACGCACGGCACCCGACTCGTCGGTGGTCGTCAGCTCGGCGGGCACGCCGTCGGAGACCTTGGCCCAGTAATCGAATTCGCCGTAGCTGATCCACCGATGCGTGGCGGTGGTGTACTTCGGCTCGCAGGTAGTCAGCGTGATCATCCGCTTGGTGGGGGCGGCGCCGGGACTCTCCGGATTCGCCGCAACGACCTCGGTGTGGTCCGGGGTGACAATCTTAAATGTGGTGTAGTGGTACACGTACCAGTAATCCTGGGTTCGGATCACGATCGCGTCGCCCGGCTGCAGTTTGTCGACGTCGCCCAGCGGTTGGCCGTAGCCGTTACGATGGCCCGCCACGGCGAAGTTGCCGAGCTCCCCGGGCATCTGGCTGGTGGTGTAGTGCCCCATGCCGTGCTTGTTCAGCTGTTCCAGCGTGGTGCCCTCCACGATATTGCGCTCCCACTGGTCACCGAAGCGCGGGATGTAGATCTGCGCGATCAGATCGCCCTCCGCGGCCTGTTCCGGCTGCACCGGCGGATCGCCCTCCTGCTTCGGGGCCACCTTGGTCTGCTCGCCGTCGGTGGCGGGGTTCTCCCACGCCACGGACTGCCGCGTCTCCACCTGCTCGTGCTCGGCCTGTACACCCGTCCACCACATCTGCCAGACGATGTACAACGCGCACACCGCCGCCAGCGTGAACAGGATCTCCATCAGTACGCCGAGCACATTCCAAACCACTCCGTGACGGCGCTTGCCGGCGACGGCCGCCGCCCCCCGATGTGATGCGTGTCTCATTGCTCAACTCCTTCGGTTTCCGTCGCTGTCGCATACTGCAGCGGCTGCAGCAGGGCGGCCGCCTCGTCGAATTGCAGGTCGTCCTTCGTCTCCACCTTCCAGCCCAACCCGAACGCGCCGACGTATTCGCGGTAGGTCCGCACCGCCTCCGACTCGTCCAGCGCCGCCAGCATCTTATCCACCGGGCCGATCGCCGACACCGTGTACGGCGGGGAGTACTGCTTGCCCTGCAACAGCAGCACGTTGCCGGAGCAGATCACCGCCGAGCTGAACAGCACACGCTGGTCCTGGATCATCATCGACTCGGCACCGCCCGCCCACAAGGCGTTGACCACGGCTTCGATATCCTGCTGATGCACCACATAATCGTTGATATTGGTGGCCGAGCCGGAACTGTCCACAGCCGTTTCCCATAACGGCGAGTCATCGAGCGTCACCGTGACCCCCGGACCGTGTACGGCGGGCAGCGTGGTGCCGGAACCGGCCTCCTCGGAGTCGGAGGACGGGGTTCCCACCAGATCGTTCAATGCGGCCAGACGCGAGCTCAGATCGTCGACCTCGGTGCGCAGCTTGTCGGCCTGCTCCACGCGCTGTTCGACCAGATCGGCGGTATCCGCCGTCACCAGCGTGGTCCGATTCACCCGAAGATTAGTCATCAGCAGGTAGCCGGTCAACGCCACAACAAGGAATACGGCCACTCCCCCGGCCCAAGACCGCCGGGCACCGTGTCTGCCCCCATGCCGTGCCATATGTCCTCCAGCCCAAGGTTTTCGTACGCCTGTTGGCCGCTTTCGAGTCTACCCACTATTATGACTTTTAGCCTATTGAATGGAGACTATGCTGATGGCTGACGAAGAGTTGCACGAAACCAACGCGCACGACCAGGAAGACTGGCAGAACCAGGTCGAGACCACCGACGAAGCCGCCGAGGTTGCCGACGCTTCGGCAGCGGACAAGACCGCTGACGAGGACGAGGACTTCGGCATCCCGATGGACAAGGTGGAGGCCGTGCTCAACGCCACCGCCGACAAGGCCGCGCTGACCCCGCAGATGCAGCGGATGATGCAGCGTCAGGCGGAGAACACCCGCCGCGTGGAGGAGTCCATCAAGGGCACCAAGTCCAATCCGCGCTGGTTCGTGCCGCTGTTCTGCACGTTCATGATCATCGGCCTGGTCTGGGCCGTGGTCTACTACCTGACCGGCAACTACCCGATTCCGGGCATCGACGCGTGGAATCTGGCCATTGCGCTGGGCATCATCCTCATCGGATTCCTGATGACGATGTGGTGGCGCTAGGCACCGCTGTCCGCCCCTGTTAGCCGGGGCGGTATTGCTGGGGCCGGTGTCTTCGGACGCCGGCCCTTACGCGTATTGCCGGAGTGTCTCAACCGGCTATTCCCGTCTCAGCTGAAGAATCCGTGGCTGGAGGCGCGACCACGGTCCATCTGCCGCTGCGCGTCGATGTACGCCTGACGCAACTCCGGATCGCTTTCCTCCTGCGCGCGCTTATCCATACGCCTGCGCAGGCTGAAACCCCACGATATGGCAACGCACAACACCACAACAACCACAACGATTACTATCCCCATTGTGCCCCTCCCGAAGAACATTGCTTGCACACAGCCTGATACACGCTGCAGGTTCCATGCTAGTGCCAGTCCGCCCACGGGAATGGGCATAACATCCACATACCGGAACGCTCACGTTGCGAACACCCCGGAATAGAATGCGAGAAAGAAACCTATATATATACCGGTATGAATCTCATGAGGGGCGGGCAATATCGTGAAAGTTCCAAGCACACGGACTGATTGCACATGGCACACCACACGTGTGGTCGATCGTCCCGAAGCGGAACCTGATTGGAGCGCCAGATGAACGTGCAGCAGCATGGTGGGGTCAGCGCACAGGGACTGTGGAGGACACGAGGGTACCCGACATGGTTCACGGCGGACACCGCCACGGCGGTTGGCGTCGCACTGCGCACCCTTGCCATAACCCTGCTCGGCTACCACATCTCCGGTTCCACGGTCACCGCCGGATGGATCGGGTCGGCCTCGATGGTCGCCCAGCAGGTGTGCAGCGTATTCGGGGGCACGTTCGTTGACCGCCACAGCCGTCGGACCCTGATCATCGTCAACGCCTTGGCCGGCGTGCTCTGCTGGGGAACGGTCTTCGTCCTGCTCGGTCTCAATCTCATGTCGGTGCCGACGCTGCTGGTGATCTCCACGGCGTCCTCGGCGATCAACGGTTTTCTGGGCAGCGCCACGGACGCCGCGCTGAAGGAGATCATCGCCATCACGGACTATCCCAAGGCGCGTAGCCTCAACGAAGGACGTGACGCGATGGTGAATATGTCCGGCAGTCCCATCAGCGGCTTCCTGTACGGGATATACCCGTGGCTGCCGTTTCTGCTGTCCGCCCTCGCGTATGCCATAGCCGGCGTGGCCGCCACACGGCTCCCGAAACACGAAGCGCCTCACGATGAAGCCGGCAACAGCTTCATCCGCGCATTCACGGAGGGATGGAGCTGGACGTTCCGCAAACCCCTGCTCGTCATCAGCGTCGCCGCCATCAGCGTGCTGAATTTCGGCATCAACGGCATCCAATACGCCATCCAGCTGCATCTGGCCTCAGCAGGCACAAACGCCACCTACATCGGATTCATCAGCACCGGCGTGTTTCTTTCCATGTTCGTCGGCGCATTGGTGTCCAGCCGGCTCAGCACACGGGCACCGGTCGGTCTCACCACCTGTAGCGCGTTCGCATTCGTCTGCATCGCCATGTTGCCGATGGTGTTCACCCACAACTATTGGGGGATTCTGATCAGCAACTCCGTGGCATGCTTCCCATTCCCGATCGTCAACGCTTTGCTTCTGGGATTCATCTTCGCCAAGGCACCCGAATCGATGCAGGGCAGGGTCTCGGTGGCGCTGACCGTACCGTGCAACATCCTGACGGCGTTCTGCAGCGCCGCTGCGGGAAGTCTGCTGGCACGGTGGGGGTTCTCCGTCGCCGTCATCGTCTTTCTGACGCTGATGGCATTGAGCGCCATCGCGATATGGGTCTATCCACCGATCAGACGCATCCCCAAGGCGAGCGACTGGGATAAGATCTCGTTATAAGCCGGCCGTGCCCGGTTGGAGGCGCCGCTACCGTTGCAGCCGGGGCGGCACCACTGATTTCATGTGCGTACGCAGTGAGACACCACCATCCTGAGGCGTGCCACGCAGAGACCAGAAGAACCGATATATGTAGCGTTTTTCATTCGATTGAGTATTTTTGCTCAGTCATTGAGTATTTTTACTCAACAACTGAGCAAAAATACTCACTGTGCCTTCGATAAGCAGACTGCGATAAACAACACCGGTGTAGTTTTCCACAATCTGTGGATATCCATGTGGATAAGTTGGGGATAGTGTGGGTATAACCGGTGGATAATGCCCCAAGTTATACACAAAGTTATACACAAATCCACCAATATCAACGGTCTCACCGTGTGGAGAAGTGTGGACAGAGTTATCCACAATCCACCATGTTCCGTTGTGTGCATGTGGGTGCCGCGCATGCCGCCCACATGACGCCGATTACAATACTGCTCGTGGAAATCAGCCAGCAAACCCGTGAGTTCATCCGCAACCACCGCACGGACGATGTGCGGGATCTCGCGCTGCACGCCAAGCGCACACCGGACCTCGATCTGCCGTGGGCCCTGGATCAGATCGCGGGTTGGCAGACGGCTCGGTCCAAACTGCCCCGATGGGCGGATACCGACGGCATCATCTACCCTCCCCACCTGTCGATGGAGCAATGTTCATCGGAACCGACCGCCCGCTACAAAGCCGAGCTGGCGGCGCGGCTCATGGCATCGGACGGAGCCCCCGCGCAGTCCGATGCCACAGCACATGCCCAGTCCGAACAATCCGACGAACCCACGGTACCCACGACGACCACCGACACTGCCGCCCCCGCCCCACGTCGTGGTCGACTGATCGACCTGACCGGCGGGTTCGGCGTCGACTTCTCCACCATGGCACGGGACTTCGCCCAAGCCGTGTACGTGGAGCGGCAACCGGACCTGTGCGCCATCGCCCGCCACAACCTTGATCTGCTGGGATTGGGCGACGCACAGGTCGTCAACGCCGACGCCGCCTCGTTCCTGGCGACGGCAGAGGACGCGGACATCATCGTCATCGACCCCGCAAGGAGGGATGAGCACGGCGGCCGCACATTCGCCATCGCCGACTGCACACCCGACATCCTGGGCATGCTGGACCTGCTGACCGCCAAGGCCGGGCATGTGCTGGTCAAGCTATCCCCGATGCTGGACTGGCACAAGGCCGTGGAAGATTGCCGCGGCACGGTGCGGGAGGTTCACATCGTTGCGGTGGCGAACGAGTGCAAGGAGCTGCTGCTGGTGCTGCGCGGGCAGCCCGATGCGGTGCCCGTCGAGGATGTGACGGTGACGGTCCACTGCGTCAACATCACCGCGCGGGGCACGGAACGGTTCACGGTTATGGCCGATGCCGCGGGAGTCCATGCCGTCGGCACCGCCCGGCACCCGGATGATGCTGCGACCTGCGCAGCAAATGCCGAATCGGTCAACGCCAATGCGGTCTGCACCGATTCCACAGATGGCGAACCTGTCGCGGAAGGCGGGCCGACCGGCAACGCGGTTGGTAATCCGGGGAACCATGCGGATGACGGATTGCCGTTCCGCTATCTGTACGAGCCGAACGCGGCGATGATGAAGGCCGGATGCTTCGCCGCCCTGTCGTCGGCGTTCGGAGTGCCGCAATTGGCGACGAACAGTCACCTGTTCGTTTCGGATACGCCGGTGGAGGGGTTCCCGGGGCGGGCGTTCCGGGTGGCCACAGTCATGACGATGGGCAAGAAGGACCTTAAGCGCGGGCTGTCCGGGCTGACGCACGCCAACATCGCCACGCGCAACTTCCCGATGTCGGTCAGCCAGCTGCGCGGCAGACTCAAACTTCAAGACGGCGGAGACGCCTACCTGTTCGCCACCACCGACCGCGACGACAGACGCATCATCATCCGCGCCACACACCTGTGATCAGCCGCGTCCGCCGAGCCGCCGGCTACTTCGTCGGCTGCATAACGTACGCAGCCAACCGTGACCGCCGCGCCGTCAACCGATTCCCGGCCCTCAACCTGCATGCGGCGAATCCCGCACCCGCAAGCCGGCGTCCCGCACCAGTATGATGCGGGACGCCAGGGTTCATCAGAACAGCCGGAGCATCCAGCCGATGGGGTTGCCCAGATCACACAGCAGGATCACCACCACCATCAGCACGAACACGGCCGCGCCATACACCGCCGAACGGTAGGCCAGGCTCTTGCCGCGCAGCGCATGCAGGCCGGAGACCAGCAGCCAGGTGAACAGCGCTCCGACCAGGAAGCCGCCCACATGCGCCTGCCAGGCCACGTTGCGGACCACCACCGGCATCAGGAAGTTGATGACCATCCACACCAGCATGGAGGTGATATCCGCCCCCACACGGCGGTAGACGATCAGCACCGCCGCGAACAGACCGAACAGTGCGCCGGAGGCGCCGTAGGCGGCCGTGAACCATCCGGCCTGGCCCGGGGCCAGCGCGCCCCACAGCATCATGCCCATGCCGCCGCCGATGCCGGAGAGCATGTACAGCGCCAGGAACGGCCAATGCCCCATCAGACGTTCCAGCATCGGGCCCACCGACCACAGCGTCAGCATGTTGAACAGGATATGCAGGATCGAGGTCGGCTGGTGCAGGAACATCGAGGTGATGAACGTCCATGGACGGCTCACGGCCAGCATCGGCTGGATCGCGCCGAAGTTCACCAGCGCGTTCAACGCGGACGGCGACACGATCGACAACAGCAGTTCGATCAGCCAGATGGCGATGCAGATGATCGCGATCGCCGCACAGAATACCGGGCCATTGTCACGCCAATGGTAGCGGATCGCACGTTTGGAGAACATGTCGCGCAGGGTCGGCGACTCGGGGAACAGACTGAAACGACGGTATGCCATGGCATCCACTCTAGCGGGCGGTCGGATTACCGTTCCGCCGCCGCCACACCGCCGGTGCCGCATTGCGGAAATCCACCCAATCGTTACAAACCTCGCCGTATGATGGATAGCAGAGTTGGCTTGGATGAACAGGCCACATGTACGGAAAGGAGGCCGCTATGGAGCGTAAGTCGTCCAGCGGTTGGAAGTTCTTCGCGTTGCTGTTCGGTGCATTGCTTGCCGCAGTCGTCGGCCTGTACATCTACAAGCAGCAGAATCCGGATTATGATCCGTGGGAGGAACCGTGGGAGAACAGCTCCTCGCCCGTTGATCTGGGCCTGGCCAAGGAAGCCGCCACCGAGACGCCGGCTGTCGAGGCCGAGGAAGCCGAAGCCGAGGAGACTCCGGAAGAGGCCTGATCGGGGTTCCACCCGCAATATGGACTTGATAAGGTCCGTCCCTTCACCGGGGCGGACCTTTTCGTTGTGTCCGGAACCGCCCAGCGGCAATACGGCACGATATAAGTTGGGACCCGCACCTGCTGGTGCGGGCCCCGTTGCAGTTCAACGCTCAGTGAGCGGACACTTCGTCAGTCGGCGAGCGGGCCGGTGTGCCAGATGCGCCCGAGGTAATCCTCAATCGAGCGGTCCGAGCTGAAGTAGCCGGAGTTCGCCACGTTGATGAGGGCCTTGCGGTGCCATTCGAGCGGGGTGCGGTACAGGGCCTCGATGTCGGACTGGATGGCGGTGTAGGAGTCGAAGTCGGCCAGGGTCATGAAGTAGTCCTTGGTCAGCCAGTCGGCAACGAGCGGCGCGAAGGTGTTGCGGTCGCCGTTGGAGAAGGTGCCGTTGGAGATCATGTCGATGGCCTGCTTCAGGCGCGGGTTGGCCTCGTAGTAGGCGGCCGGACCGTAGCCCTTGGCGTAGAGCTCCTCCACCTCGTCCACGGTCATGCCGAAGAGGAAGAAGTTCTCGGCGCCGACGCGTTCGCGGATCTCCACGTTCGCGCCGTCGAGCGTGCCGACAGTCAGCGCGCCGTTGAGGGCGAACTTCATGTTGCCGGTGCCGGAGGCCTCCTTGCCGGCCTGCGAGATCTGCTCGTCCAGGTCGGTGGCCGGGATCAAGTGCTGGGCCAGACGCACGTTGTAGTTCCACGGGAAGAACACGTTGAGCTTGCCCTTGACGTCCGGATCGTTGTTGACCACGCGGGCCACGTTGTTGATCAGCTGGATCGTCAGCTTGGCCATGTAGTAGCCCGGGGCGGACTTGGCGCCGAAGATCACGGTGCGCGGCATGACGTCGTCGGCGGACATGTTGCCGTTCTTGATGTCCGCGTAGCGGGCGATCAGGGCCAGGATCTTCAGGCTCTGACGCTTGTACTCGTGCAGACGCTTGATCATGGAGTTGAACATGGTGTCCGGGTTCATGTCGAAGCCGTACTGACGCTTGGCGTAGTTGGCGAAGCTCACCTTGTTGGCATGCTTGACCTCGGCGAACTTCTTGACGAACTCGTCATCCTGCGCCAGCGGTTCGAGGCCCTTGAGCAGCTCCAGGTCGCTCAGCCACTTGTCGGTGCCCAGGCCTTCGGTGATCAGGTCGGACAGGCGCGGGTTGGCCAGCTTGATGAAGCGGCGGGGGGTCACGCCGTTGGTCACGTTCGTGAACTTCTCGCCGTACAGGTCGGAGAAGTCCTTGAGCGTGATGTCCTTGAGCAGCTGCGAGTGCAGCTCGGCCACGCCGTTGACGTGCGAGCCGCCGGCCACAGCCAGGTAGGCCATGCGCACCTGCGGGTCGTCACCCTCGGTGACGATGCGCATACGCTCGATCTTGGCCTTGTCGCGGGTCTTGCCGGCGATCTCGTTCAGGAAGTGGTCGTTGATCTGGTAGATGATCTCCAGATGACGCGGCAGCAGCTCGCCGATCAGGTTGGCCGGCCACACCTCAAGCGCCTCCGGCAGCAGCGTGTGGCAGGTGTAGTTGAACGTGCGGGTGGTGATGTCCCACGCGGTATCCCAGTCGTAGCCGTACTCGTCGATCAGCACGCGCATGAGCTCGGGGATGCCGATGACCGGGTGCGTGTCGTTGAGCTGGAAGGTGATCTTGTCCGGGAAGGTGGTCAGGTCCGGCTTGTCCTGGCCCGGGTAGAACACGCGGATCGCGTCGTGGATGGACGCGGACACGAAGAAGTACTGCTGCTGCAGGCGCAGGCGCTTGCCCTGCGGCGTGGAATCCTCCGGGTACAGGATCTTGGAGATGTTCTCGGCGTCGACCTGCGGGCGGACGGCGTTGAGATAGTCGGAACGGTTGAAGGTGAGCAGGTCGAACTCGTCGTAGCTCTTGGCGGTCCACAGGCGCAGCGTGTTCACACGGCCCGAGGCGTAGCCCGGCACCATGTAGTCGACCGGCACGGCGCGCACGCAGGTGGCCGGGTGCCACACGCGCTTGCCGTCCTCATCGGCCACGTAGCCGCCGAAGTCCACGCGCTGCGAACGGTTGTAGTCCACATGGCCCCACGGCTCCTCGTTGGCCAGCCAGTACTCCGGGTTCTCGATCTGCTGGCCCTGCTCGTTGAAGGACTGCTTGAAGATGCCGTACTGGTACTGGATGCCGTAGCCGAATGCCGGCACGCCCAGCGAGGCCAGCGAGTCGATGAAGCAGGCGGCCAGACGGCCCAGGCCACCGTTGCCGAGCGCGGGCTCGTACTCGGCGTCGACGACGTCCTGGTAATCGAAGCCGAGCTGCTCGACGGCCTCGTCGAACTGCTCGGTCAGGCCTGCGTTGAGCAGCGCGTTGCGCAGCTGCTTGCCCATCAGGAACTCGGCGCTCAGGTAACCGACGGCCTTGGTGTTGCCGTTGACCATGTCCTGCTGCGTCTTCATCCAGGAATCCATGAGATGACGGCGCACTGCGGTGGAGGCGGCGACGTACACGTCGGCCGGCGTGGCCTGCTCAACGGTCACGCCCTGCGTGTACTTGAGCTGCTCGCGGATCTCATCCGCGAACTCCGCAGTCGTGATGGGGGACTTCGGTGCGGTAATTTCAGTCATTATCTGACTCCCTCTGACGGATAACACTCCGAGAAACATTATGCCTTGAGTCAGCCCGTTCCGTCCTTCCGCAACATGAACGGCGCATGACTTCTTGCATACGTTTTCATCCCCGAGCCTATCACGACCCCTACAGAAAAAACGACGGCCCGAAACCCGCCCGAACCGCCTCCATTGCCGCCGAAACAAGGGATTTGGCGGGTGTTATCGCTCACACTCTACCCGATATGGCACGATTCCCCAGATTCGGATAAAACCCGAAAGCCCGGTACATCCCAATGGACGTCGCCGGTCATCAGCCCGAGGGACAATGGCTCGCATGGCAGTGATACGGGAACAGGATCTGGACAAGGGACGGGCGGCGTTCGCCCAGTGGCGCGACGCGGCGGAGAACATGCTCGACGGCGCGGGGACGCAGGCATCGACGGCGGCGTTCCGGCTCGCGTTGAAACCGAGCCTGCCGCGCCCGGCGTGGGCGATGGCGGTGCGCTATTCGCTGCATCTGCTGGAACGCAAGGCGCCCGGCCCCGGCGTGGAGGTGCGCGTGGCCCCGTGGGGCGCGATCAAGATCCTCGACGGTCCGGCCTCCGACCCGCATAACCTGACCCCGCCCGACGTCATCGAACTCGACCCGGAGGTATGGCTGCGCCTGGCCACGGGCGTCACCACATGGGATGAGGAGAAGACGGCCGGACGCATCAGCGCCGTCGGCGAGCGCGACGACCTGAGCGACCTACTGCCGCTGGCGTAGGGAACGGGATACCGACTACTTGCCGGCGGCGGGCTTCGGCTTGAGCGCGCTCGGCATCGGCATCGGGATGGGACGCGGCTTCGGCACGGCCTTCACCGCGGGCATCTCTCCGCTTGTGGCCTTGGCGGCGGCTTCGGCGGCCCACTTGGCGTACTCGTCCAGATCGTCGTCAACCGGTGCGGGGGGTTCCCCGTCGTACGCATCATCGGCATCGTCGTCCACATCATGGACGTACTGGACTTCCTCATGGGAGAACGGGTCAACCGAACCGGTGCCCGGCTCCTGCGCACTGAGCTCCTTGGCGAGCTCGTCGTAATCGGTGTCAGTGGTCAGATACTTGAGCTTTCGGGCTATCTTCTGCTGTTTTGCCTTCTGTCGTCCGCGGCCCATCTGACCCCCTGAGGATTACTGTGTGTTCAATTCATCACATTAGAGCGTACCACTAGTTTTCCCCTTTCGTTGTCGGCTCAGCCTTTTACGATGAAAAACAGCCGAAAACCGGACTATTGCAAGGGATGCGAAGATGACGAACGAGACAGTGGAACCCGAGATCACCGCGGCCGGCAATGAGGTGAGCGCCAGCTTCCTCGCCGCCAAGAAGCGTTCGGATGAGACGATGGCCGCGCTGGAGGCCAACCCGGGCAAGTTCACGATGCTGACCGGCGACCGCCCGACCGGACGTCTGCACCTGGGCCACTACTTCGGTTCGATCCGCGAACGCGTGGCCATGCAGGAGCGCGGTGTGAACACGAACATCATCATCGCGGACTATCAGGTCATCACCGACCGCGACACCACCGAGCACATCGACGACAACGTGCTCAACCTGGTGCTTGACTACATGGCCGCCGGCATCGACCCGACCAAGACCATGATCTTCACGCATTCCGCGGTGCCGGCCGAGAACCAGCTCATGCTGCCGTTCCTCTCGCTGGTCACCGAGGCGGAGCTGCACCGCAACCCGACCGTCAAGTCGGAGATGGAGGCCTCCGGCCACGCGCTGACCGGCCTGCTGCTGACCTACCCGGTGCATCAGGCATGCGACATCCTGTTCTGTAAGGCCAACGTGGTGCCGATCGGCAAGGACAACCTGCCGCATGTGGAGATCACCCGCACCATCGCCCGCCGGTTCAACGAGCGTTACGCCAAGAAGCATCCGGTGTTCCCGGAGCCGGCCGCCATCCTGTCCGAGGCGCCGGAGATCCCGGGCCTGGACGGCCGCAAGATGAGCAAGTCGTACGGCAACTCGATCATGCTGGGCGCCACCGCCGAGGAGACGGCCAAGCTGATTAAGAAGAGCCCGACCGATTCCGAGCGCCGCATCACCTTCGATCCGATCAACCGTCCGCAGGTCTCCGCGCTGCTGACCACCGCCGGTCTGGTGACCGGCCGCGACCCGCAGGAAATCGCCGAGGAGATCGGCGACGCCGGCGCCGGCGCGTTGAAGAAGTACGTCACAGAGTCGGTGAACGAGTTCCTGGCCCCGCACCGCGAGCGCCGCGCCGAGCTGGCCAAGGATATGGACGCAATCCGCGACATCCTGCATGACGGCAACAAGCGTGCGAACGCGATCGCCGAGGAAACCCTCGACGAGGTGCGCGCCGCCATGGGCATGAAGTACTGATTTCCGTTTCTGTTCGGCTGCCGCGCCGTGCAGCCGAACAGAAACGCAACGTGACTGGTCGCCGCAACGTATCCGGTTGCGGCGACACCAGCTCTTGAGTCAGATAGCAACCTTCCACGCATCCAAGCCGCGAATACACTCGACGAGATATGTACCGTCATGGGGTTGAAATCCTAAAGTCGGCTATTCCGCCGTGCGGTATGTCTGGCGGCGGCTAGCCGGCTTGTCCGGGATTCCCAGTTCAAGTAGTCCCCGTTCCACCAACGGATATACATAACGGTTCATCGCATATGCGGTGCTGACGATGCCCAGATGCTCGGCAATCTGGCTTCGCGTACGCGGCTCACTGCAGAAGTCCAGCACGTCCCGCTGCCTGGGCTCCAGATCGGAGCGACGAACGTTGGACTGAGGGGATTCCTTGCCGTCTGCGTGGTCTTGGGCGTTCAGCCGCAGCGTCACACGGAATTCGCCACGACGATTTTCAAATTCCGGCTCAGGCATTCCCGCCTCAGCCACCAAGCGACGAACGGTAGGAATGCCGGAATACCGGTTTTCGGTTTGCTTAAGCAGTTCCATCGCCGTCGCGATTACCGGATTCCTGGTATCCGGCTGCACTCTGCCAAGTTGATCGACAGTCAGCCGCCCATATAGACCTCCAGGATTGGTGATGACCAGACGGTCGGAGAACATTTGCACCTTTATAGGCATTCCTTGAGTATGGATGCTGTAGTCTCTGTGGATCAGTGCATTTAATACCAATTCACGCACGGCCTCAATGGGATATTCCTCATGATCCACACGATTTCCGCTGACCGTATCGATGATTGTTTTGGTCCGCATATTGCGCCGAACAAAAGCAAGCGTTCCCTGGAGCTGTTCGGACAGCGTTCCCTCAATACGCATATTATCCACGAAACGCGCGCCCTCGACATCACCTTCTCCGGCCGTTGTACCGGGCAATCGTGTGGCAACAATCGAAACCTGAGGTAAGAACGCCTGCGGATACAATCCAAACAGCATCATTCCAGCCAATGTCGGGTGATTGTCCTTGACGATGCTCATCAATTCCAGCACCCGTTGCTGATCCATTCGAGCCAGATTCGGACGCCCATCCTTCAACGCAAGCGTATATCGCAACAGTTGATCACTGTCGAGATCGGCGACTGTCGCCCGGTCAACGGCCCGCAATTCGTCCTCATATTTTCGACGAAACGCCTCGTAGCTATACACCTCGTACTCGGTCATAGGCTCATCGGCATCTCCAACCCGCACATATGACCCGCGATAACGCCCTCGTCCTTCATAGAAACACGGCCGATCGGCGATGTCCAATGCCGGTATCTCGGCACTCACCACATTTCGATCATCAATTCGGCATACGGTGAAGACTGCTCGCACTTTCGGGTGCATCTGATTACACTGCTCGACAACGTGCTTCATCAGATCCTGGACGTCGTAGACTCCCACCACTTCGTAATCACGACGTTCATCCACCCCGAACACAATGATGCCGCCGTCATCCTGATTGGAAAAGCTGGATAATGTGTCATACAGGCGAGTCGGACACCCCTGTGCCGCAGCTTTCAACTCAATGATCTGCGATTCCGCATGATGCAGCTGAATCTTCTTCACCAGCTGTATGAGCTCAGTTTCTAACACGGCTCCACCTCATTCCACATCATGCTGTCATCATGTGATATCAATGTTGAAAGATACCAATGATTGTAGAATCAAATCAACATTTTATCAAAATCAATGCATACAATTGAACCCAGTGAACAAATCTTATAACAAATCTTGTAAGATTGACATAAAATAAATAAAAGAATGAAGACTTTTACTTAAATCTTGCAAGAATATGTTCAATGATTGCATTCAATTAATGAATGATTGAATAAATGATTGAACATAGATGACCGTGTGGCGGCACGGGCGATGCCATACCGTCACAAGGTCTGATCTCGTTTTGTCGCGCGGAACGGGCGCCAGTATTCGCTCAGTAAATCCGCCGCGGCTGGTAGCCGGCCTCGCGCAGGGCGGCGAGGATGCGGTCGATGTGGTCGGGGCCGTTGGTCTCCACGGTGACGCCGAGCGCCACGGCGTTCGCGTAGACGCCGCTGGCCTTGAACTGGTCGTGGTCCAGGGCGATGACGTTCGCACGCTCCTGCGCCAGGATGGTGGCCACCTTGACGAGCTGGCCCGGGGTGTCCGGCAGCTCGACCTCAAAGTTCATGATGCGCCCGCGGGCGATCATGCCCTTCTGGATGACCGCGCCGATGGTGACGGTATCGATGTTGCCGCCGGAGATGATCGGCACGACCACATGCGGCCCGGGCGCGGAGGCGAACTTGCGCGAGCGCAGGTTCAGATGCTCCAGCGCCGCCAGGGACACCGCGCCCGCGGCCTCCACCACCAGCTTGTGCTTCTCCAGCATGAGCAGGATCATCTCGTTGATGTCACGTTCACTGACGGTGACCAGATCGTCCAGGAACTCGTTGAGCAGGGCGAAGGTCAGGTCGCCCGGACGCTTGACGGCCACACCCTCGGCCGAGGTGACCACCTGATCGGAGGCCACCACGCGGCCGGCGGCCAGCGAGTTCTTGAACGCGGGCGAACCCTCCGGGATCGCACCGATCACCCGCACCTCGGGGCGGAAGGTCTTGACGGCGAGCGCCACGCCGGCACCCAACCCACCGCCACCCAGCGGCACAACGATGTCGGTGACGTCCGGCACATCGTCCAGGATCTCCATTGCGATCGTGCCCTGGCCGCACAGCACCTCATAGTCGTCGAACGGCGGCACGTACACCATGCCCTGCTTCTCGCTCAGCTCGGCGGCGTAGGCGGCGGCCTCGTCGAACACGTCGCCATGCAGCACCACGTCGGCACCGTAGGCCTTGGTGGCGTCGACCTTCAACGGCGGGGTGATCGTGGGCATCAGGATCGTGGCCTTCGCGCCGCGTTCGCGGGCGGCGTAGGCCACACCCTGGGCGTGGTTGCCGGCGGAGGCGGTGACGATGCCGCGGGCCAGCTCCTCTTCGCTCAGGGAGGCGATCTTGTTGTAGGCGCCGCGGATCTTGAACGATCCGGTGACCTGCAGGTTCTCGGGCTTAAGCAGTACCGTATGACCGGTCATCTCCGACAGGACCGGCGAGGGGATGATCTCCGTGTGCTTGGCCGTGCCGTTCAGACGCTCGGCGGCGAGCTTCAGTTCGGCGGCGTGGTCGCGCTGCAATGCTTTGAGGACGTCTTTCTGTTCCATACACGGCATTGTAGGCGGGTGCGGCGAACCGCGTCCGCCGACGTCCATTTTCGCCGTCGGGCGCATCCTCTGTTCAGCCGTGGAACTTGCGCCCCGCGGATACGCCAAGCGGCACACACCCCACGGGTGGGGGTATGTGCCGCGACAGGCGATTACCGACGAACTCGAAGTCGTCGGGACCGAATCGGTCAGATACGGACGACGATGCCCTCCCACGGGGCCAACGTGCCGGCCTTGAGGGAGGCGACCGCGTGGGCGGCGTCGTAGCCGTCGCCGGCGGGCGCGTCGTAGGTGCCGATCACCACCGCATCGGCCGTGGGATCGGCCGGCAGCAGGGCGGCGGACTCGGCGGGCACGGCGGTCTCGTCGGCGGTCATGTTGACCATGACCAGCAGACGTTCGCCGCCGAGCGTGCGGGTGAACGCGTAGACCTGCTCGCTGTCGGCGTCGACCAGTTCCCAGTCGCCGGCGGCCACCACCGGGTTCTCGTGGCGCAGCGCGATGAGACGCTGGTAGAACGCGTACACGGAATCGGGGTCGTTGACCTCGGCGGCGGCGTTGATGGCGTCATGGTTCGGGTTGACCGAAATCCACGGCCCGACGGCGGCGTCCGCATCCATGAAGCCGGCATAGGCGGAATCGTCCCATTGCATCGGCGTGCGCGCATTGTCGCGGCTGCGCTTGGCGAACGCGTCCATGATCGATTCGGCGGTCTGCACCTGGGCCTCCTCCACACGCTGGCGGTAGGCGTTCAGGGCCTCCAGGTCGCGGTACTGGTCGAGGCGGGTGAAGTGGGCGTTGGTCATGCCCAGCTCCTCGCCCTGATAGATGTACGGGGTGCCGCGGTGCATGTGCAGCATCAGGCCGATGGCCTTCGCGGAGCGCGGGGATTCGTCGCCCCAGCGGGAGGCGGGGCGCGGCTGATCGTGGTTGCTGTCGAACAGGCTCGTCCAGCCGGCCTCATGTACGGCGCGCTGCTGGTCGCCCAGCGTCTGCTTGAGCGCGGTGAGTTTGAACGGCACGGGGTTCCACTTGGTGCCGTCGCAGTCGAAGTCCATGTGGGTGAACACGAAGAGCATGTCGAGCTCGCCGTTGGCCGGGTTGGTGATGACGCTGTTGCGCGCCGCGTCGATGCCCGGGGCCTCGCCCACGGTGATGAACCCGTCGCGGCCGGCGAACACCTCGCGGCGCATCTCCTGCAGGTATTCGTCCACGCGCGGCCCGTCGGAGCACCACGGGAACGGCGACGAGTAGCCCTCCTCGCCCACCGGGTAATCCTCGATCAGGGAACCGGATTCGCCCGGCAGCTTGCCGTTGGCGTCGTAGGTCTTGGAGATCTGGGTGATCACGTCCATGCGGAAGCCGTCGATGCCGCGATCCATCCACCAGTTCATCATGTCGTACACCGCGCGGCGCACGTCCGGGTTCTCCCAGTTCAGATCCGGCTGCTTCTTGGAGTACTGGTGCAGGAAGTATTCGCCGCGCTGCTCGTCATACTGCCAGGCGGAGCCGCCGAAGTAGGAGCCCCAGTGGTTCGGCTCGGCACCGGGGGTGCCGGGCTCGTGGCCCTCGCGCGCGGGACGCCAGATGTACCAGTCGGCGTGCGGGTCGTTCTTATCGCGCGAAGCCTGGAACCAGGCGTGCTCGTCGGAGGTGTGGTTGACCACCAGGTCCATGATGACCTTCAGGCCGCGCTTGTGGGCCTCGGCCAGCATCTCGTCCACATCGGCGAGCGTGCCGAACATCGGATCGATGTCCTGATAGTCGGCGATGTCATAGCCGTTGTCGTCCTGCGGGGACTTGAACACCGGGGACAGCCACAGCACGTCCACGCCCAGACCGGCCAGATAGTCCAGGCGCAAGGTGATGCCCTTGATGTCGCCCATGCCGTCGTTGTTCGAGTCCTGGAAGCTGCGTGGATAGATCTGGTAGACGACCGCGTTCGCCCACCAGGGGTTCGGGGTCGCACCGTTCGTACGCACCGAATCGGGCAGTGCGGTACGCTGCGGAGTGGTCATGGGATCCTTCCTTTCCTGCCAGCGGTTCCGCCACGAACCTGCTGCGCCCGCCGGCCTTGCGGCCGCCGCCTTGGATTGGCAGCGGCACCATTACGTCATCGATTGATTCCTGCTGCATCGCCCCGGACGACCGTCGTGTTGCATACGCTTACATTCCGGACGTCCGGTATCGCTCTCCCAGTATCCACCATCTTCAACAGGCCGTCAATCCCGCGTTTCCATACCATTTTCCGCAGAACAACGCCGTTTCGGCACGCATTGGAATCATGTAATCTCTGGTCATCGCACAGCCATTTTGAATACGCATACACTCCCTCCCGGCCGGCACCGGCCAGCAGGCCTGCACCAGCGACAGTTCAGTGCCGCGCCGGCCGGCATCACGCCCACCGACCAGCGCAACGCCCTCCGGCCAGCGCAACGCCTACCGACAACCCGACAACCGGTGCCACGGCTGCTGACCGGCATCGTCGGCCCACAGTCGGCATCCCGGTCATGCCTTCCAGCGGATATCCACCCTGGTATCGGCGCAATCCGCCATGCACAACGCCCCGTTCCGATGTACGGGCACCGTCTCCCCGTTGCAACGCACGTCCACGCACCGCGCATCGGGATCCAGGAGCGCAAATCGCCCCGGTTCCGCCAACGTCACCGTCACCGCCGCCGAACCGGACACCTGGTCGTCGCCGGCGCCACTGGCAACCGTGGCGGGGGCCACGATCTTGTCGATCAACCCGAGCGGCATCACCGCCGCATCCCGCGGCCCACTCCACACGTAGTACAGCCGAGACTCGCCATACGCCAACAGCGGCCCGACCTTCCCCTCATCAACGCCCGGGCGGAGCCGCTCCGCTGTCATCGCCTCCCGGTCCACAACCCAGCATTCGCCACCGTCCGCGCATGCCGGCAGCCCCCGCAACGCCTCATGCAACCGGATCCGCTGCGGCCGGTCGGGGTTCATCCCGACGAATGCCAGCAGCCGCCAGTCACCACACGTTGCGGTCACGCACCAGGCCGACTCCGCGCACGTCGGGTCGGCCAACAACGCCGACGGCACCGGCACCGCGGCCGTATCCGGTCTGGGCACACGACCATCGTTCAACAGCAACGGGCCGAGCACGGCCGGATCGGTCCGCCCGGCGGCATCCGAACAGTAGACCGGACCCGCACTCAGCGCACGCATTAGCGCATGGGTCCGCGCATGCGGATGGCTGGTCCAGAACATATCCCAATCGCAGCGGTACAACTCCCCCATCACCAGCGAGCAGTACGCGTTCTGCAACAGATGCTCGGCCAAGGACGCCGGGTCGTGCGGCAGGAAGTCGTCGCTGGTGCGGGTCACCGCGGAGACCGGCCTATGCCAATAGCTCTCCGGCGCCATGCCCATGCAGTTGATTATCGCGCCGCCCATTTCGGTTTCGACCAGTCGATCGAGCGCGGCATGGCGTTCGATGGTCGCTTCGCCGTAGCTTTCCACGCCGCGGGTCATCGTGGACATGGAACTCTGCGAATCGATCTTGACGCAGTCGATGCCCATGTCCCTCAGCAGTGACAGCCATGTCGCCCAGAACATCGTCGCCTGCCGGCGGCCGGGGCCGGGGATCAGGCAGCCGTTCGACGTCGCAGTCAGATGCTCGGCGCCAATCAGCGCCACCGCCTGCCCGCTCGGCTCCAGGCCGCTCCAGTAGCCCTGGAACGCGGCCCAGACGCCGACGTGGCGCACGCCGTACCGCTCCCGCAGCAGATCGACGGTGTGCGACAGACCGTGCGGGAACCGTTCGGGGTCCGCTTCAAGCCCGATCAATGTTTCGGCCTCGCGGTCGGTGCGCGACCAGCCGTCGTCGATCATGACCCAGGACACGGGGACGCCCTTGGCGCGGAACTCCTCCATCTTCTCGATGATGGCGGCCTCGCTGACGTCACGGCCGAGCGAGTCCCACGTGCACCAGCCGAACCCGGACAGGGCTTCCGGCAGCGGCCGTCGGTCGACCGTGGCGATGCCGCTGCGACGCGCGCCGGCCGCGACACAGGCGCGGATGACGGCGTACGGATCGGCGCCCTGCGCCACGTAGGCGACGGTATCGGCGAGCGCGGTGCGTCCCGCGCGGTTGGAGGCGACGTTGAGCCGGAAACGGCCGCTAATAGTGGATGGGTCGATGATGCCGGCAACGGACGAGCCGACGACGTTGCCGCCGGATGGCAAGTTGCCGCCGGAGGTACCACCGTCGACGGACTTCTGTCCATCGGATTCCGGTCCTATATCGCCATGCAGGTCGGCGCGGGTATCATCGCCGCTGAATGCCATGACGGCGGTCCACGTTGCGACGGGAGCGGGCTCATCGGTGTCCTGCCGCGGTTTGCCGCCCGCCAAGACGACACCCGTCGGCGCATCGGCCTTAGCCGCTGCGGGAAGGTCGCCGCGTTCGTCGCCGCGCCACAGCACCAGCTGCGTGCGGGACGGGATATCGGCAGGGTTGGTGCACCATGCCGGGCGCATCCACCATTCCTTGTGCTGGTATAGGCACAGCATCGGGCCATGCGGCGCAGACCGGACGTCGAGTGCCACCTCAAGCGCGCAGTCGGGGTCGAATGTGTCCTGCTCCTGGAATCGTTTGTCATAGCCGTCCGGCTGCGGGACCGCGATGTTCACGTCGATGCGCCATGTCGGGCAATCCGCGTCGGGTTCGGCGGCGATCCGGACCACACTGTCCGGCAGGAGTACGGCATGGCCTATGGTGCCGCCGTAGCCGCGGGTTCCATTGATTATCTGCGCGGCCACCTGGCGAACAGCCACCGGGCAGTCCGCCGCCGTGTGGAGGTCGGCGGAGCTGGACGGGGAGTCCGGTACAACGATGTCGGGCATGGCGGTCTCCTTCGTTGGCTGACGGCGGCGCATACCGCCAGATTATCAACAGTTGAAGAGGTGGCGGAGAACAGGCCTTCTGCGCACACAAGTCAACGGTTGAAAAGACGGCGGCAACAGAGCTTCTTTGGCGGACTGTCTTGCCATTTCTGCGCGATAGGACTTGACTTCTCCGGCAAGAACTTTTTTGACAAAGGAATCAAATTGATGTTGGATTGTTACTGGATCAGATACTTGCTTTTTCATAATGGCTTACCTTCCTTTCGCGCAATATCCCTTTGACGACAGAAGGAAATTTGGAAAACAGAGAAAACTTTTTTAGAAAAATTTGCAAAAACTCCGACAGGCTGGGAAACCAAAAACCTGCCGGGGATTTCTTAGGAAAAGGCCGCAGAAAACCGTTGCCAGAGCATAAGGGAATGAACGGTATCTGTGGTTTTGGATGGGAATTTTGCCACACACAAAATCTGTCGAAATTCGACATTGAGAAATAGAAAACACGGTCAACACCTCCTAGTGCCGCCGTGTACTTTGTCGGGGAATAGTCGTCATTTTCTTTTAAGTTTATCCTTGAAACGAAACGGCGGCTAAATTTATCATTCATTCAAATGGACTGCAAAGCTGCCGTTCAATCAGAACGGATTCCTCCTTATGGAATCTAAGAAAATTATATCGTTGTCAAATCGTGGGGAAGTTTGTCTGCGATAGGAACACGGTCAGAATAATCGTCAAATCTCGACAGAATAAGTCGAGGGTGAAAAGAAAAAGGAACCCGACAGCCGGTAGGCTATCGGATTCCCGTTTTTTAACGTTTAGAGATTTTAGCAAATTAGGATTCGCAATACTAGATAATATATTTATCCAGTCGATCAATCCACTCATTTGAATGCAGTAATGCGTCCTCACAATGTCCCTTTCCTTTTAAACAAATAGTTATGGAATTTTTATAATTTTTCTTGATATATTTAGATACGTTTCTAAAAACAAATTCATTTATCTTTCCACCATAAAAATAAATAATCTGTGTATTGGGCGTATCAATATCTGAAGGAAGTTTAAATTGTCCAACTGCATATAAATATTTTTTTATGGTTTCATCTGATATATTATCTAACAGCTGAATATTCGTAGCTTTTGAGGCCACTGGTTATTGTGTTTGGAGGCCGGGGTT
>LBJMJ02800__coassemble_593_pt1 | contig 62986 bp, 56 predicted proteins | sample LBJMJ02800__metabat2_low_PE_009 | metagenome-assembled genome bin LBJMJ02800
TCATAATGGCCCCCAAACGCAATAACCCCGGACCCCAACAAGTCAAATATTCACACCTTCGCCGGTTATCGTCCGTGCCACGACGAGGAGCGTGTGGTGCGCGAGGCGCGCTATGATCCGGAATGCGACTTGGACAACACCCCCGATTCGGTGTTCTGCGCCCACGGTGCCGGCTACCCGGTCAAATGGTACAAGGTGCCGGAGTTCGCGCATGTGGAGTATGTAGGGTAGGGCCTCCACCGTGTCGCGTCAGGCAACAAAGAGTCTATTGAGCATGCGCTCGTCTTACTCCGACAGTCGCGGTTCGACCTTGACGTCGCCAATTTCCTTGCCGAGCATTCGTGTCGCGTTCCGTGCCATACCGTCAATCTGATCGAAACGTTGCACCTGCGTGAACAGGCTTGGGATTTCCGGGACTCCGACGGCCCACCAGTTGTCGGAGCGTTGGGCGATTGCTGTGACGTCGATTGACGTGGATGAGGGGCTGCGGACATTTTCTTGGAGATAGCCATGCAGCTCCCGGTGGCTAGTGCAACACGCGCGAGACCGATCGTAATCGGCGGGCTGCAACGGAGGTAGGCCGGAATCGGCACGCTCCTCCCCTTGACCACCGACGACGCCGAATTGAACGTGCACCTCTGCCAACGCCATTCTTCACGACCCCGAATATCAGGCCACACGGGATGATGAACAACACTGACCCACCGTATCCGATACATCATCGCATTTGGATAGGAACAGGGCATTCTTCATATTTCAAAGGCGATCTTTATCCCATCCAAAACGATAACTACAAATCCGGTTCTGGGACTAAGTCGTCAAAAAGTGTCATCTCGCGCATAATCTTCGGTATTTCAGGAGGTGGACATGCGGTAATGCCCAGAGGAACATCGGCATTAGCCTTTTCGACAACCTTAATAAATCTCTTGTCCCAGGTATACACGATTTCAGCGTTAACGTATTTTGCGCTCGCCAATACAGCAGCGTCACCAGGTCGTAGCTTCTGCAGAGCAGAAGTTTGCCGAAACCATTCAACGGCTTCGGCAGTCAAGTCCACCGCAGGCAAGCCACATTGTTCACACCAGTCAAGCAGCATTCGTTTTGCTCTTCTCGATTCGCTCCTAGTAAGGCCACTTTGAGTATTAATTGCATGATCAGAAATCAGTTCTATAAGCGCCATGGTAGGAATAAATAATTCCAATTCTTTCTGCTCAATTGCATCAGCCAACAGTCGCTTTGAGCGTGGTAGACACTCAGACGGCAAGGAATCTTTTTCACCAAGTGCAACATTAAGAATGACACAGGTATCAACGACCGCCCGACGTGGGTAAGCGATTTGATCTTGACCTGTCATAACGATCCTCCAATACGCCCATCCTCGTCGTTTGAACAATCACGCAATGCCGAAACAAAATCGACCGAACTCATACCTCCAGTAAAATTCAAATCCAAGATCCCCTCCAACTCATCGATTCTCGCCGTCCGTGAATCAGCTTGGGCTATTACACGAATTCTTTCTGCGTTGATTCGATCCCTCGAACGTTGTATTAATCCCACGGCATCAATTGTCATGCCAACGGTTAATCCCTGAACATCATGATCCAACTCTTTGGTGAATCGAACATCTATTCGCTGCGACGTGGCTTCGTCAATCAGACCAATTGATCGGTGCCTCTCTTGCAGAATTAGCTTATCTACAATGCCGCAAACATGTCCGAAAGAGACCATCTCCCGTTTTTCTAGTAGCTCACTAAGCTGGTTGATTGATTCACTTGTGAAAGTGCTTTCTGCACCATTAATAACAAGAGTGATAGGGAAAACAAGCTCTTTAAACAAAGTCACAATGCAAACAACTGGCTTTTCTATACCTTGCATATCTGAAGAATGAAGATCATTTTTTTTTGCTAAAGCGGCAACGCGGCTAAGTATCGCAAATGACTTCTTTGCGTCTTCATCGTTCACAATAGGCGTTGCGGCAATATCGACGCTATGCAAACCCAAATTAGAGATACGCCAATCCTGTGCGCCTACCTCCTCCAACATTTTCAGAAAAGTCTCAACTGATCGCTTGAGTGCTTTCGGAGTCACTGCATCCTCGGCACAGTTCAGCTTAAATCCAAACTCCGCCATCGTCATCGACGCACCTCCTTCCACGTCTACCTTGGCTTGCCCTCGCTTCATGGTTGTATACTCAAAGTTATTTCTCTGCCATATAACCATTTTTATGAATTCGACGCACGGATGTTCCCATTTTTACCGGATAGAGACATTATGCTTACCGCAAGTCATCCTGCGACAACGCACATATTCGCGTATCTCTCATCAGGAGAGCCGGTCACCGAACGTCGTCTCCACGAACTCCGCTAGTTTGCCCTGCTTAGCCAGTTCGGCCGTGTCGGCCATGACGAAGTTCGTCTGGCAGTCGCCGCCGATCTCATTGTCGTAGCCGAGGATGTAGTGGGTGGCGATCCGGTAGATGATTTCGGTTGGCGCGACGCCGAACACCTGGTGTTCCAGGATGTGCTTCAGGCGTTCCCTGTCGTCCGGGTACAGTTCGCGCATCCGGGGGCTCCGGTACAGGCGTTTGATGATTTCGGTGATGTACAGGCCCGATTTCATGTACAGGTCGGCGAACGTGTGCTCCGGATTGTCGAAGCAGCCCGGATTCTCCTGCTCGAACAGGTCGAGCATACGTACGACCACGCGTCGCGGAGTGAAGATTTGGTTCGTCCGCTGTGGCGGCACGTAGTCGAAGATGTCCTCCGTCTGGTTGTCGTCGAAGTAGTTCGCCAATCGTCCACGCAGAGAGATGAACTCGCGGACCGAGTCGTCGAACACGACCGGATCGAACAGGTGCCCGTCGAAATGTTCGATTTCGCCGGTCTCCGCATTCGGATAGTCGCCGCCGTCACGCAGGAACCGGAACTCGTCGACCGTGATGCTGGTCACGTCCTTGAACACGTCGGATGGAATGCACGCGTCGAAGGATGCGAGTGTCGTGTTCCCGTCGCCGTACGCCATGAGGAACGACGGGATGGTGCGGGAGAATCCACGCAGATGATCGCGAATGCCGGTCTCGATGCTCCGCTTCCGCTCCTCCTTCTTCGCGGTTTCGACCTCGCGCACGATGGTATGTCCCGCCTCCTGGACCATGTCCTCGCGTGCGGCCTTCAGGTTGCCGACCAGATTGTCGCGCGCTTCGGAAAGACGCCCGTCGTGCCAGCTGTTAATGACCTGCGCCTCCTCCTCGGTGTGCGCGGTCTCCAAGTCACGGGCGCGTTCCCGTTCGATGGTGTTCCGTTGAATCTTGAAATCGCCGATCTCCCGGTTGACGCGGATGTCCACGTCGGATTTGATACGGCGCTTGATCCTGTCCTGCCGGCGGGACGGCAGATCGTCCCCGTAATGGTCGGCAGCGGCGTTCATGAGCGGGTTCGCCACCTCGTCGACGAACTGTTTCCTGAGCTGTTCCAGATGCCGGTCCTCCTCGCTCTGGGTGCCGGTGTCCAACTGGATGGAGTCGAGCACTTCGTCCAGGTCAGAGGCAATATCGTAGATCTTGTCGCCAAACAGGCTGTCGGCCGTGCCTATGACCTGCTCCTCGGGAATGTCGACTTCGCCGTCCGCATTGAGGGACAGTTCGTCGGCCGTACCCGAATCGACATCCACCGGTTTCCTCTCCCTGACCGGTTCGAACCGGTTGATGATGTCCAGCACCTCCATGGGCGCGCGGAACACGTTCGAGATGTTCTGGAATAGGAAGTCGCAGCGGAACCCGCTGCGCACAACTTCGCGGCTGCGGATCCTGCGGGGAATGGACAGGACGCGTTCCGCGTCCAGCTCGATCATTTCACCGTTCTCGTCCTCGCCCAGGACGGGGAAGAAGTTCAGGAGCGTACGCACCCGCTGCCTGCGTGTGTCGGTATCGCCACCGCCCGTGGCGGTGTCCGTGTACAGGTCGTTGGCGAACTCCTCGAAGATGGTGAGGGTGCGCGCCGGGTCGAAGTCGAACACGTACGCGTTCTCCTTGCGCCGGAACGTGCCGTTATCGTTGAACAGGCAGGGGTTCTGCGCACGGAACGCGGCCTGCATGTACTGCGCTGGGCTTTTCATGTTGGACAGCATGAGCACGGCCGTCCATTCCGGTACGGTCACGCCCGTGGTCAACTGTCCGACCGAGAGGGTGATGGTCCGCTCATGGGTTTCGATGGCCTTCCGCACGCGGTCGAGCGCCTTCTGGTTTTCGTCCCCGTCATCCAGTCTGCCGTCGCCGGCGGCGAGCACAATCTCGTAATCCTTGAACACGGGATGATGTTCCAGTTTCCTGGCGAGCGCCTTCGCGGAGTCGACGCGGTCAAGCAGCCAGAACGTGTGGCGGAGCTCGTCGCGTAGTTCGGGCGTGGAGAACGGGAACTTCGTCTGCGTGGTCAACGCGTCGAGGAACCGGTCGACGTCGGAGGAATGGGTGAAGGCACCGTTGCCGTTCGTGGCGAAGAACTCGTTCAGGTCGAACGCGTAATCGACGATGTCCCCGTCCATGTCCATGCCGTGCCGGATCTCGTTCTCGATGATGTCGGACATCTGGTAAGTGAGCATGTTCAATTGCGGCAGGTCGCTGTACGGGTTCGGCAGTTCGGGATTATGCCAGTCATGTTTCGCCTTCTGCTCGTCCGCGTACGTCCAGTTGTAGATTGCATCCTGGGGGAACTTCTCGTTGGCTATCGCCTTGAACGGTGTGCCCGACAGGTGGAGCGTGAATTTGCGTTTGATCTGGTTGAACGCCACGTCGGTTTTGAACGTGTCGACGCCCTCGTGTGCCTCGTCGACGACGAGGATATCCCATTCCAGGTCGGCGACCTCCTGCAGTTTGATGATACGGCCGCCGAACCTGATGGATCCCTTCAGGTCCTGGAGGCTGACGAATTCGATGGTGCCGATCGGCCCTTCCTCGCGCTGGAGCTTCTCCTTGTACTGGTCGCGGGTCAGACAGTACGGTCGCCCGGCGAGCGTGGATACGCCGCTGACGAACCAGTAGCCGCCCTGCGTGCCGACGAATTTCACGTAGTCGTCGTACCAGGAGTTGGCGATGGCGGGACGGTTCGTGACGATCAGCACCTTCGAGGCACCCATGCGCCGGCACAGGTCGTATGTGGCGAGCGTCTTGCCGAACCTGGGCTTCGCATTCCACAGGAACTCGCCCTGCTCATGCAAACGCGAATAGTCGAGCGCACGGGCGACGGCCTCATCCTGCTCGTCACGAAGCCTGTACGCGATTGGTTCCGGTGAGTCCAGAATCCCGTGATTCTCCCGGAAATCGTAGAAATGATGCTTCGCGTCGGACGGTTCGATCTCGAACCATTCCGTGTTCGGCTTATCCCGATAGTCGAGTCGGCGCAGATAACCGTGGAAGTCGGTGTCGCGGAACGTGCCCGAACCGTCCTCCCAGACGGCGTTCCCATGCCATTCCAACTTGCAGTACACGTCGATGGTGTGCGACTGCTGTTTGATACGATCCTCGACCGCCTGCTCCGTGTACCCGATCTTCGTCCAACCATCATGTTTCGGCACCTCAGGCGTCGTATACGCGTAAATCTGCGGCACGGCCGGACGGGAGGTACTGATGATACCGGTGATGTCACGCATGCCCATGATCAGTCCATCCCCTTCACATGCGATTCGATGAACTCAATCTCAGCATCATCCAAACCGTATTTGCGGTACAGCTGACGATCAATATCCGCAACCGACTTAGACCAGTCAATATCCGAAGAGGCAGTGAAAACCTGAAGGGGGGCATACGTAAATTTATCCGGAGTGATGTGCTGAGTAGTTTTTAAAACACCTACAAGTGTTCTAAAGAAGCGCGTCTTTACATATTTAAGCGCATTGTTCGCTTCCTCATTCGTGTCGAATGAGCCAACCGTCATGAACGATTCAGTCGTGCCGACACCCGGAGTCTCGATAATCGGCGTTCCTAGGATTCTGGCAGGAACGGGCTTACCTAGGGTACCAGCTGCGCCATCAGCTTCTGCGTACACGATTTTAAATCGATCGAGGCTTGCCACGCTATTGATATAGTCACGTCTGACGTACTTGTGGACACGATCGCCGCCGAATCGGCCGTACATACGGATATAGTCGTTGCCGTCATCTGGTTCTGCGTCTAAAAAGATTTGAGGAAGACGTTCAAAAATATTGGTGCTCACGTCGTAAGCATGTCCGGCACTCAGCATCCCTTTTACTTCCGGATGCTCGAAGTGAAGTTTATCCGTAAGCCTGTATGCGGTTCTAGTGATGGCAATAGTCGACATGCTTTTGAAATCGACCCCGCTGGTCACTTTGCCGATGATGGAGTTTAGTTCTGCAAATGGCGTGTAGACCCCAATCGGGCCGAAGTTTTTTGTTTCATCGCGGTAAGTCACAGCGATTCCTCCGGGTAGCTGGATTGAGGGGAAGACCTTACCACTATCGGATTCGTATGACAGCACTTTCAGATGAGGATCCGACAGCATTTTGCGGTTCCACGCTTTCGGAGTGCTGCCTGCATTGAATAGAAACCGTGCTGGATGCACCATTTCAACCCTATCTCCGACCTTGTACGTCTCGTCGAGAAAGAGGTTATAGATTGGGGGCTCATAGCTCTCATTGTCTCCCACCGAATCCTCCTGAAACGGAGGGTTCCCTACGACTGCGTAGAATTTCTTCATGACCTCGCCACCTTGCCTTTCAACGTCGCGTATTCGTACGGTTCGTTGTTCTCCCAGTCATAAATGATACACAGCGGCACCTTTGTCGTTGCGTTCTCATCCGTATTCGGTTCGCCGAAAAGAAGTCCCTGCACACACTCCTCCATCGTGGACGAGTTGAGCGTGGATCGGTATTCCGCATGCTCCGCCTTGGTCGGCACGGCGTCGGTGAGACCGTCCATCTGCCAGATGTTCCATGACACGATGCGGGCGGTTTCAGCCTTCTCCACCTCGGTCGCATCATCATTCCAGCGGGCGTTCAGGTGTTCACACAGGGTTTCGAACATGTTGATACGGGCGATAAGCAGATTGTCGCCCTGATACTCGAACCCGTAGGTTGCTTTGAGCGCGTTGAACGCCCAAGTCATCCATGTGGCGCGGGTACGGCATTTTTCGCTGACGACGCGCAGTTTCCGGTCGAGAATGCCGATCCGGTCGGATACGGGAATCGTCTCGCCGCTGGCCGCGTCGTAGCGGGAGCAGAGGAACGGGGCCTCCCCGCAGGTGATTTCCAGGCGCGTGCTTGACACGTACGCGTGCCATCCTTTGCCGCGCGTCTTCGGGAACGCCACCGGTTCCGGGTTCGTCTCCCAGCCTTGCCCGCTCTCCGTGTTGAACACGTTGGTGTGCCCGAACCAGTCGGCGTCCATATAATTGTTCATCCGGTTGCACAGCCATGAGGGGGTGAACACTTCGGCGCGTGCGCGCGTACGCGCCGCCTGATGTCCCCGCTCCTTTTCAATGCGCGTGCGAATCAGCCCCGCGTTCGCGCCGGTGATGCGTTCGACGGTGATTTCATCGGATCCCGTGTACCCGTCGCCGAGATACGCGTACTCGTCGTCGGCCCAGATGATGTTCCGTCCGGTCGTCCGGTCCTTCAACAGCATGTCAAGTATTTCGGCTGAATGGCGGGCGATGAACCTGGAGACGAGCCCGTCCCCCTTGATGTCAGGCTCCATGAATCATCCTCCGCTTGGTCTACGCCGTCTCTTCATGCGGAGCGTCTCCGCTATTGGACGTATGCGTCCCGGATTAATCCCGCGAAGCGTCATTATATCGGATACGTCCCACAAACCATCACCCAATTGCGGATGGAGATGCCGCGGACGAATTCGATAATTGGGACTATCCTATTCAGCCATCCGCCTCGCCCCGCGGCATGCCGCCGCGCAATATCCGTCCAATCGTTCAGACCATTCGTCCTGCCGTAAATATCGCACCATTTGCCGGAATACGAATGGCCCGACGCCGTTGGCGGGCGTCGGGTCCGTTCGGAGGGTTGTCACTGTTTCGTCATTTTGACGGTCTTGGTGACGCCCATCGCGCTCGCGTCGAAGCTCAGCCCGTCGGTCTCGATATAGGTGAAATCCTTGGTATCGTCCTGCGAGGCCATGAGGGCGGTATCCATCTTCTCCCTGTCCGCCTGGCTGGTCCACGACCAGTCACCGGGTTCGCTGGGTGCTTCGAACGTGCCGATCCAGTACAGGCTGCGCGTGTCGGCGGTGACCCAGTCGACCTGGATGGTGTCGACGGTGATGGTCGCCTCCATCCATGAGTCCTCGCTGTCCGAATTGGTCGACTTCCACGTGCCGGTCAGATCCGCCGGCTGCGGCTCCGGCGTAATCTCCCGCTGGCTTGATCCCGAGTCTTCGGCATTCGATGACGGCTGGGCGTTCTGGCCGGAGCATACCGCGACGCCAACGACGAGGGCCATGATGCCGAACACGGCCATGATTTTCCTTTTCATTCGTCCTGTCCTTTCCTTGAAGCGTTGTCACCCGCATTATGTGTCTTGGAACAAACACGATCCGTCACCCACCGATACGGAAGGCATACGATGGTCATGTGGCGGATAAGACGCGAGGAGGCAATCATGAAGTTCGGCATGCGCAGACCGAGTTGGAGGAAGTCGTTGTCGGCCCGCATTAAAGGCAGGGCGACACGTGCGGTGAAGAAGGCGCTGATACCCGGCTATGGGCAGAAGGGCGTGGGTTGGCTGCATCCGAAACGGCAGCTCTACAACAAAGCGTATAAGCGTACCACGTTCAGCCTGTTCGACCTGTTCAAGTAGGGCATTCCCGTGTGCGGTCGTTTCGTCGCCGCCTATGACGCGGACAAGCTGGCTCACGACTGGGATGCGCGCGTATCGTCCTCTTTGCCGTCCGTGTCATGGAATGTCGCACCGAACGCTCCCATTCGTGTGCTCGCCCCGGATAAACACGGTTCCCTGTGGTTGACGGCGTATTGGTCGCTGATTCCGGAGTGGATGCGGGATGAGGTTCCGTCATTCCCGACGTTCAACGCTCGCATCGAAACCGCGTTGGAGCGCCCCGCGTTCCGTGATTCGGCCCGGAATCATCGTCTTATCGTGCCCATGGCCGCCTACTACGAGTGGGACAGGCATAAGCGCCCGTACTGTTTCACCGCCCGCGACGGGGGCGTTCTATGGGCGGCCGGGCTGTTCTCCATCCGCCCCGCGGACAGAGCACGACGCTTATCATGCGCGATTCTGACGCGCGACGCGGTGGGTGCGGCGGCCAGCGTGCATGATCGGATGCCGGTTCTACTGGATCATGCGACCGCAATGCGGTGGATGCAGCCCACTGCCGATCCGGCGGGACTGTTGGAGGAGGCGGCCGCCCAAGGCGCACGCCTGTCCGAAACGCTCGACTCATGGCAGGTCGCCCCGTTGCAGGGGATGGGCCGGAGCTCATGGAGCCGGTGGAAGCGATGACGTTGTTCTAGGATTGCGCGGAATGTATCCACTCGCGGATAAGGGGTTGCATGACTATCCCAAGAACGCGTCCGCAGCCCGATAGATGTTGGCGCTGAAGGTTAGCGTTGGTTACTCAAAGAAGTCTTCATCTATCTCAACAATTCGAATTTGTTGTTTAGTCTGTACGCCTACACCGTATTTAATCATCAAAGATGTAAGCTGTTCGCCGTCGACAAGAACGATATGCGGGGTAGTGTGCTCTGCAAATTTACGTGCCTCCGACGAATATGTGCTTGTGGTAATAAAGACGCCGCTATCGGCCTGTTGCCCATTAATGGCTCCAACGAAAGCTCGTACTTCTTGCGCGCCAACGGTGTTGGTGGCTGCATAGCGCTTAGCTTGTAGATATACACGTTTTAGTCCTAAGGGATCTTGATCAATGATTCCGTCAATGCCCCCGTCATTGGGCTTACCGGTATGCCGAGCTCGTGAAGTATCTCCATAGCCCATAGCAATGAGTAATTTCAAAACAGCATTTTCGAAGAATTCGGGGTCTTGCGCCCTTAAGCGTTCAAGTAATTCTGCTACGACTGCGGATTCCATTTGCGCTAGAGCATGTTCAATTTGCTCCATCGGGTCCAGCGTGGATTCTGAAACAGCGGTCTCTTGGCGTTTTGGGTCAGACGGCAGCAACATGTCAGATGCTTTCGTTTTGCGGGAACGTGATATGAACGCATCGAATCCCGCCAATCCTTTGAGATCCTGTTGGGTGATGCCATCCGGACAATGCTCTAAAAGTGTTTTCCCAATTTGTGTTATTACATAGTGGCTACGTTTGGGATTCGAGATGGCTTCTGCTTGCTTTAGATATGTAATCGCCCACGCGATGCGCCCGATATAACGCAGCTGTCCGGTAGCGGTTATTTCTGACTTGTCTTCGTCAGAGAGATGCGTGGCAGCAGCGACTGCGTCATAAATCTCTCGGCGGGAATGTATGCTGCCGTCTGACAAAAATACGAGAACCGGATTCATGAACTGATCCCAAGTCAGCATTTCACGTCCTTTGAGTAATTGGATATGACGTTATTCTAACCTGTCCCGGCGCAATGGTTTGGTAGCTCAGTCTATCAAGAGAGAGATGAATGCTGATTCCCAGCACAACGCGGGACGCGGACGTTTCTTGGGGAATAGCCGCGTAGCGCCGGACCGTGTTCCTAACGCCGTGATGATTGCGTGCTGTGCCCGGCAGACAGCCGAACGATGTTTATCTGAAAGTTAGTCAGTAAAGGAAGTCTGGATCGTCGGGATCGGGCGCCAGTTCGACTGGAGGCAGCGGGACTCCGGATGACAATGCTTTGATGGCTTTCTTGCGGAAGTCCGGATCGGCTTCGATGCCTCCATAGAGGAAGCTCACCGGATAATATTTCGGATCAAACGGGTAACATTCGCCGAATGTTTCATTGTAGGCTTCGGCGAGTTTGTCGTTGCTCAGTGCTTCCAGTTCTTCCGCGGTGCGGGGATTCTTCGTCATTGCGTCGCCTCCTGACCATTATGCCGACCAGTTTCGTGGTTTGATGGAATGCATTATCCATTATCTGTCACGCGTATTCGTTCATAAGCTGTGCCGTCATTTCAGTGAATATCTCACGTTTTGGTCCAAGTTTGTGCTCGGCGGACAGCTTTATCGGCTTGCCGTTGATATGTTCATTAGGGGGGTGTAAACCATGTTGAGAATCACTGGCAGGTCGGAAATTTCCATTTGCTCGAACGAATAAGACTGGATGCGCGTAGAGTTGAGATTTACATAGTAGCGCAACTACTGTCGCTGCGAAGCCGCTATCCTTCTAACCATGGATACTTTGACCGTGCTGTTTCCCGCCGATGAAGCCGGTGCAGCACCTATCGCCGAATTCGCTGACGACTTCAAGGCCGCCGACTTATTCCCGGTATTCGAGCCGCTGTTGTTCGATCTCAATCGTGCCATCAACGGTTGTGAGCTCGTCTTGTACGGCACCAGACGAGATCAACATGCTCCCATGATGTATCGCGGTCCACGGCTGCAGGCTGAGCAATATCGGAAGTTGTACCAGTTGGTCGAAGGCCGGCACTGGCGTATGGTTAGTGACCATTACGCGTATAAGTTCAATCACTATCATTGGAATGCCCCGTATGGCCACGTCGTGAATGAGCCGTATCTCGCCATTACGGAAACGACGATAGGAGGAGCTTCGCAGTATGCGATCAATCGGAAATTCCCCGAGGGGTTTGCCCTGAAAGATCTTGACGCGCAGTCGCCACGATTCCTAGGGCGTGTCAGCACGCCGATCGACGGCCAGTGGTATCGCGATATCGTTGCGCAGCGCGGCCATGTGCGTTTTGGGGAATACGCGGCCAACCTGATTGCGCAGGAGTGGGTGAATCTCAAGCGGTATGCGGGCGCAACGAACGAATGGCGTATGCGATATTTCGATGGCCAAGTGGTGGACGTACTACCGAATTCCGGACAGCCCGAGTCCTGTCCGCGGCCGCCGGAAGAGATGATCGCCAAGTACCGCTCTAGCTCGGCGTACTTTACGCTGGATATTGTGGAGTTGGAGGACGGGTCGTGGCTGTATTCCGGCTTAGAAGACGGTCAGGTCTGCCCGAAGGCATTGCACCAGTCTTACGAGGACTATTGGCGGTCGCTTGCCCAAGCCGTTGAAGGTGCCCCGCATCTGCCGGAATGGGTGTGGTGTCTGACGGCTAATGTCGTGGATGAGCATGAAGTCGGTGACGATAAGCATGTCGAGCGCGGAACCAAACAGTTCAGGCCCGGGGCCAAAGTATATGTGGCGCATGAATGGCATTGCACCACCAAGGACAATGGTGGAACGGTCGTTGTGATCGGCAAGCCGAGGAATCAATGGCGACTCATCCAAATGTATATGCTGCGCAATAGGCTCACGAATTTCCGGTTGAAAAAGGTGTACGACCGGCGTGCGCTGGAGATGATGACCAGGTTCGACCGTGGAGGTCTGGCCATCGGCAATTCGCCGTCGACCAGCCGATGGTGGGGTAACACCGATGAAGACAAGGAAGCGATTCTCGAGGCGGCCGATTACTACAATCATGACGATTGGGCGCATCGGCAGCGGCTCTGAACCGGTATTACTTGTCCGAAGCGTCATAGATTTCGTTATCTCTCTCACCCACCTTCTTCACCGCCCACATGTCCATTGCTGAATGCTCTCCGCCAGGCAGCGGGGCGTCCAGAAACTCGAATCCCATCGCCCGGTACAATCCGCATGCCGCTTGAAGCGAGCTGTGCGTCTCCAGATAGCATCGTCGGTAATGTTCGCCCGCAAACATCAACGCCCTTTCCAACAATCGTCGTCCTAATCCGAGCCCGCGCCGATCCGCTGCAACATACAGTTTCTGCAGTTCGCACGTATCTTCCGACCCCGGCCACGCCGCAATACCGACCCCGCCGACGACAATGCCGTCTGTACCGGGATCGTATGCGTTGCAATCGTTCATGGCAAGGCCGGAGGCAGCGCAACTATCCGCCACGGAATCGCAGCCGTCGCCACCGCCGTCAGCATCTCCGGAACCGCAGCCATCCCCGGAGCCAACCCGCTCAACCGCAACCCAATACGCCCCCGGTCGTTCCAATCCCGCGTAATACTCCGCCAACCGATCCAGCTGCGGGTCGCAGTATGCGGTGCCCGGCCGATCCAGCCCCGCATCCTCCAGACTCCGGCGGATCAGCGCAGCCATCGCCGCGTCATCGGCAGGCGTAATCGGTCGAATCATATATGTTGCAGTCATACCGCCATTATCCACCGTCGGCGCGGAACGCGTACTGCCGTACGGGACTGCGAGCCCGCACAAACCCAAGAACCATGGCATCATGCGATTCGCATCCGCACAGGCTGGCGACCTACACGGTGACTTCACCCATTCCCGTTCCGGCGCAATCGGTGTACCGTGGAGGTCATGCCAGATGTCTCGCCGCAGGCCGCCCCCGATTACACCCCGTGGGCGCTGCGTACGCTCCAGCGCTTCTACGGATACGATTCCTTCCGTGGTCGGCAGTTGGAGGTCATCACTGCCATCCTCAATCGTCGCGATGTGCTGGCCGTCATGCCGACGGGCGCCGGCAAATCCGTCTGTTACCAGATTCCCGCCTGCGCGGCCGGCAAGGGCGGCCATCCTGCCCTGGTTCTGGTCATTACCCCGCTGCGGGCGCTCATGCACGATCAGGTCAATCAGCTGAACGCCCGCGGCATTCCCGCCGCGCTGATCGACTCCGCCACCGGGCGGGAGGATTACACCCGCATCCAGCAAGCGATTCGCCGTGGGGCGGTCCGTCTGCTGTATGTCTCGCCCGAACGGTTGACCGCGCCCGGATTCGTGCGATTCTGCCAATCCATTCGCATCCGTCTGATCGCCGTCGATGAGGCGCACTGCGTATTCCAATGGGGACAGGATTTTCGCCCCGACTATCTGGGCATTGCGGATTTCATCGAGCAGCTGCCGGAACGTCCGGTCGTCGCCGCGTTCACCGCCACCGCCACGCCGGAGACCCGGACCGGTATCATACGCAACCTGCGATTGCGGGACCCGCTATCCGCTGCCGCCGGCTTCGACCGACCGAACCTGTTCTTCGACCGGCGTCGGGTGAACGGCAAGACGGAACGCACCGAATACGTCATAGACTATGCCCGTCGGCATTCCGGGGAGAGCGGCATCGTCTACTGCATGTCACGAGACCGGACCGAGGAACTGACAGAGGCGTTGAAGGATGCCGGAGTCAACGCCGAATACTTCCACGCCCGAATGGATGAGACGCGCAAGACACGGGTGCAGGACGGGTTCCTGAACGACGACATCGATGTCATCACAGCCACCACCGCGTTCGGCATGGGCGTCGACAAGCCCGATGTGCGCTGGGTGATCAACGACAGCGTTCCATCCAGCATGGAGGAGTACTACCAGGAGGCCGGACGTGCCGGAAGGGACGGGCAGCCGGCCACCTGTACGCTGTTGTGGAGCGAATTCGATTTCGAACTGCACCGGCGGCGTATCAAGGACTCCGTCGGCACCGCGCTCGCGGATGAGGATGACCGCAAGCGGGCCAAGGAGGCGGCATTGGCCCGAAGCCGCGCGATGGAACGGTATTGCGATGCCTCCGCATGTCTGCGCGGACAGATTCTGCGATATTTCGGCGACCGTCCGGAATCGGCATCGTGCGGTGCCTGCGGGTATTGCACAAGGCGACAAGCCGCAGCGGATGTCAGGTCGCGTACCGATGGGCACGGCGGTCGTGCGCCATCCCGCACGGTGGTCGTCGAGTCGATGGTCGTCGATCCGCAGTTGAAGACGCGGATTGCGGCGTATGTGCGCAATATCTATGCCGAACAGGGGCATGGGTATGGCGTCGCGAAAATCGTCAACGCGATCCAGGGGTCGCGGAGCCTGAACGTTACCGGTTGCGGATTGGACCGGGTCGATGGCTATGGTTCCGCGCCGCATGCCACGAGCGCTCAGATTCGTGCCGCGGTCAAACAGTTGCTGTCCGATGGGGTTCTCGTCCACGGGGAGCATAAGGCGTTGGAGCCGGCGGATCCAACGGCGCGACCCCGAACGTCGTAGCCGGTGCGGCGTCATACGGCGGTGCGGCGGCGTGAAGAATCGGGTAGGCTTCTGCTGTAGGAAGAGAGGAGCCGACGATGGCGATGTATTTCACGACCGACACCCATTTCGGGCATCCGCTGGTGTCGGCACTGCGCGGGTTCATCACGATTCCCGACATCAAGGCCGGTTACGACCGCATCGTCGCGGAACAGGGGCGCGCCGAGGCGACCCGGTATGTCAAGCGGACCGCCACTGACCGGAATCTGCGCATGCGGGACATCGCCGATACCGACGCGCATGATGCGGCGGTCGTCGCCTCGATCAACGCCACGCTGACGCCGGACGACGAGCTGTGGATCATGGGCGACGTCGGCTACCGCACCTCGATGGAGCACATCCGCCACTGCCTGCACGCCATCCACGCGCGCCGGCTGCATCTGGTCGTCGGCAACCATGACGTGAACTTCCATCACCGGGAATTGGACGGCGAATGGCATCACGCCTTCGCCACCATCCAGGATTCGGCGACCGTCACCATCGGTGGTGTCGAATACCATCTCAGCCACTTCCCGTACCGGGAGGATATGGACGGCTTCCGCGACCCGACCGGCGACGTGTCCGACAACGCCTACGACCCCGGTTACGCGCCCGACGCGTTGCCGCGGGATGGCCGCCGTCTGCTGTTCGGACATACGCATCAGCACACCAAACCGGGGCGGGCGGCGGATTCGTTGCACGTCGGCTTGGATTCATGGGACCTGCGGCCGGTGAGCGAAGCGCAGATCATGCAATGGTTCGACGGCGTGCGCCACTGACCTTAGAATCGCAGCCGCATCTGGTACCAGGTCACGTCGCCGTGCGTGGAACCGGACACGCCCTCGTTCACGAATCCCAGCCGCTCATAGAACCCGATGAGCCGGTCCTTGCAGGTCAGCACCAGCCCCGCACGTCCTGCGGCACGGGCATCCTCGATAGCCGCGCGCAGCAGCATGCTCGCATACCCATGGTGTCGGTATTCGGGCGCGGTGTCCACGCCGAAGATCATCTGCCAGGCGCCGTGTTCGTCATGCATCGAGGCGTCCTCGTACATCTCGTCGGTCAAGTCCGCCTCGTCGGTCACGAACCCGTTGACGAACGCGACGAGTAGGCCATCCCGGACTGTGTCGCTAGCGACCCCGGCGTCGTCCGCCTCGTTGCCATGCTCGGTCGCCGCGGTATCCACCATCAGCCAGAAGTGATTCGGATACACGGCCAGTCGCGTGCGCACCTCGCGCTCGCTCGCCGCCTCGGCTGCCGGGAAACAGGCGGCCTCCACCGATGCGATAGCCGTGGCGTCATCCAATGTTGCATGTCGGATTCTCATGGGCATCACTGTAAGTAGACCCCTCGTCCTGCGGCATGTCCGGATCGTCGGCGAACGGACACGGGAAGTTCATCTGGGCGTCGGTGGCGTGTGATGTGCGGGAAGGCCGCGATTGGTAAGATGGTGCCACAGGATGCGGCAAGTGGTGCCGTGTCGATGATGGAAGGAGTCATCATGTTCGACGTCGCAGTGGGGGCATGGATAACGCTGATCGTCGTGCTGGTCATCATTGTCGCCGTGCTTGGCGCAGCGCTGTTCATCGTGCCGCAGCAGCAGGCGTACATCATCGAGCGATTCGGCAAGTTCAACAAGGTGCAGTTCGCGGGCATCCACTTGAAGATCCCGTTCGTGGACCGCATCGCCATGAAGACGAATATGCGCGTCTCGCAGATCAACGTGCAGCTGGAGACCAAGACGCTCGACAACGTGTTCGTGACCGTGGTGGCCTCCACACAGTTCCGCGTGAACCCGCAGGACGTGGCCACCGCCTACTACGAGCTGCGCGATCCGGCGGGCCAGCTGCGCTCCTATATGGAGGACGCGCTGCGTTCCGCGATCCCGGCCCTGAGCCTGGATGACGCGTTCGCCCGCAAGGACGACGTGGCCTCCGACGTGCAGAAGACCGTCGGTGCCGAGATGGCGCGTTTCGGCTTCACCGTGGTTAAGACGCTGATCACCGCGATCGACCCGAGCCCGCAGGTCAAGAGCGCGATGGACTCCATCAACGCCGCCCAGCGTGAGAAGGAAGCCACCCGTCAGCGCGCCGAAGCCCAGCGCATCCAGATCGAGACCCAGGCCGCTGCCGAGGCCGAGAAGACCCGCCTGCAGGGTGAAGGCCAGGCGAACTACCGCCGCGAGATCGCCAACGGTATCGTCGACCAGATCAAGAGCCTCCAGGCCGTGGGCATGGACATCAACAACGTGAACAACGTCGTGCTGTTCAACCAGTATCTGGACGTCATGCGCTCGCTGTCCGAATCGAACAACGCCAAGACCGTGGTGCTGCCCGCCTCGACCCCCGGCGGCTACCAGGATCTCTATGAGCAGGTCACCAAGGCCATGCTCACCGCCGGCGAAGTCGGTAAGTAATGCGCGAAGCCGATAGGTAATGTGCGATCGGGGCGTTGCTTGCCGTGACGGCACATTCCCGAACAACTAGTGCGAAGGTTCCCCTCCGCCGCGTTCCAACCCTGCGATTGGGCGGGACTCGACGGAGGGGAACCTTTTGCGTATGCGGCTAACTGCCATATGCGTGGTTGATACGCATTCCTTTAGCTATGCCGCCAGATCGGGTGTCCGGCTTTGATGGTGGACAGAACCTGCAGGTTGCGTAGGGCGGTGGGGGAGTCCGCGGAATCCGGGGAGATGTCGCAATCCAGCGGATTGCGTTCCACAATCGCCAGATCGGCCAGTTTGCCGACCTCCAACGTGCCCTTGCGGTCGAGCTCGCCATATTGGGCGGCCGCGTTCACGGTCACGGCCTGCAAACCGTCGTAGATGCCCACGCGTTGAGCCGGGTCGAGCTGTACGCCGGCCCTTGTTATGCGTGTGGCCGCGCACCATACCGATTCGAACAGGTTCGGTTCGATCACCGGGGAATCGGTGTGGAAGGTGAACGGCAGACCCAGCTCAAGCGCATCGTGCACCCGGCTGATTTCCGAGGCACGCCCCATTCCCATATTGGCGATGTGCGCATCGCCCCAATACCAGGTGTGCGCCACGAAAATCGACGGAATCATCCCCAACGCATGCATCCGTTCATACTGGTCGCGTCGCGCGAACTGGCAGTGGATCATCACCGGCTTCAGCTCTTGCTTGTGCGGGTTCGTCGACTCCCGCATCGCCCGCTCCACCAGGTCCATGTACGCGTCCGACGCGGCGTCGCCGTTGCAATGACACAACAGCTGATGCCCCTCGTCAAACGCCGCCAGCGCGAACCGGTATGCGGCCTCCAGATCCACAGTCGCATGTCCCCGGTAGCCCGCGCCCTCCGGACCGGTCGTATACGGTTCGGTCAGCCACGCGGTGCGTGCCTGTGGGGAGCCATCCATGAACAGCTTGCGTCCGCCGAAGCGGAACCCGCCGTGGTAGGCGGCGGAATCGTACCGTGCGAATTCACGGAACACGCCATCCACATCCTCGCCGAACATCGGGTAGGAGACCAGATCCACGCGGAATCCGCCATGATCGGCGATGTCGGCGAACACGGCGGCGTCATGCGCGGTGGTGGCGCCATCCTGCACGGTGGTGATGCCATGCGAAGCGTAGAGATCCTGCATGTCGCCGACCAGCGCATGCATATCCAACCGCTGATGCGACTGGATATAGGTGAACACCGGCGACATGGCCGGCGGCTCCACGCAACGGCCGTCCGGCCTGCCGTCCGCATCCCGCAGGTAACGGCCTCCGGTCGGGTCGGGGGTGTCGGCATCGATGCCGGCGAGCTGCAGCATGCGGGTGTTGCAGGCCAGATTGTGACCGGAGACATGGTTGACGACCACCGGCAGGGTGGCGCTCACCCGGTCGAGTACCACGCGGTCCGGCATCCGGTGCTCGTCCAGATGGGTGTCGTCCAATCCCACACCGATCAGGATCACGCCGTCGTCGGCGTGCGCTGGTGCCGCCTCATCGGTGGCCGTGAGCCAGCCGCGGCGCCGCGCGAAATCGGTGAGCAGCCGGGTCACGTCGTCGAAACTCCGTGCGTCGCTCAGGTCCGCCGCGGTGAAGTACTGCGTGGCGCCACTGAAGTGTGAATGGGGGTCGATCAGGCCGGGCATGACGCAATGGCCTTCGCAATCGATCTGTCGAACTGGGGAACCGGACGCGGTGCGCCGCAGCTGTGCGGCGCGGTCGCGGGCCTGCTCCAATGATCCGGTGAAGGCGATGGTGCCGTCATCGCCCACCAGCATGGCCTCAAAGGTATCGTGCTCGCCGGTCATCGGCAGAAACCTGGCATTGACATACAGATCCATGGCGTCCTCGCTTTCGTCGGCTGGAAGCGAGTCTACGCCTGGAAACTGAACGAGGCCGGGACACCCCCCGTTGCAGGAGTTGCCCGGCCTCGTTTCGGAGGGTACGGCTGAGTGTTCTCGGTGTGGAATGGGTCCGCGGGCATGCGGGATCCGCCGAATCTGGCGGCCGTGCGGTCAGCTGTTCAGGAAGTCGCCGATCCGGGCGGCGGCCGCATACCCCTTGCGGTACATGCGCTCCAACCCCTCGTAGGTCTTGGTCAGCGTGCTCAGCCCGCACAGGTCGTCGGGGGCCAGAATCAGCGCGATGCCCTGCTTCTCGTATTCCTTGGCCAGCGCCACCTCGTCGTTGTAGGTCTTGTACCGGTTGAGCAGGCGTTCGGCGGCCGCCGGATACAGATGCTTGAGCACGCGCGCGGGGGCGACGTCCTTCTTCTGCTCGCGCAGCTCGTCCTTCAGCCGGGTCAGCACCACCACAATGCGGTCGCAGCCGTCGTCCACCGCCTTCTGCACCGGCACCGGGTCGGCGATGCCGCCATCGTAGTACGGCACGCCGTCGATCACATACGGCTCGTTGGCCACCGGCACCGAGCTGGAGGCCTTGATCGGGTCGATCGACTCGTAGCCCATGTCGGAACGGGTGAAGTACTTGGTGGATCCGTCGCGCGCATCGCAGGCCACCACGGTGAACTCGGCGGGATTGCCGAGGAAGGCCTCGTAGTCCAACGGGTTTTCGCCGTCATGGTTGCTCAGCGTGCTGTACACGTAGTCCAGGTCCACGAAGTTGCGCGCCTTGAGGAAGTTCTCGGTGCTCGCGTACTCCTTGCGGAACGCGTACTGGGTGTAGAACGTGTGGTTGCGGCCATGCTGGCCGGCCAGGAACGAGGTCAGGTTCGCGCTGCCGGCCGAAACGCCGTAGCAGCTGTCGAAGGTGATGCCGTCCTCCAGACACCGGTCGAGCACGCCCGCGCCGAAGATCGCGCGATAACCGCCGCCCACGTCGATGATGGCCGTCTTATGCGCCGTCGGTTGTGTTGCCTGTACCGTCTGTGCTGTCTGCGTCATCGTCAAACCCCTTTCGCACTATGATTGGCGAGCTTACGCGCCTAGCCTCGACATTTCCGTCGTTGGCGGCTAGTTTCCCGACACACCCGGTTTGTGCGGACTGTGACACTTTTGTGACCGTGATACAAGTTCAGACCCTTGATATTCCGCTGTTTTGCACCTTGTGTCAGAGTCACGATGCATCAGAGTCCGCAGAAGCCGGGCGTGTTGGTGCGGGAAGGGACTTGCGGACTGCAGGAGGGAGTCTGACGGGTGCCGCGGGAGATCCCGGGAAGAGCGCTATGGGCGCTGCAGGAGGTCCCGTGCCAGGGCGGCGACGCGCGGTGACGGGTCGGAATTCGCCAGCTCCACACCGCCTACGGCGTCCTCGGGCGCCAGTTTGCCCAATGATTCCAGCACCACATGCAGATGCCGCACCGTGCCCTCGTTGCCGTCGATGATGGCCGCCGAATCGGGCAGCAACTCGCGGAAGTACCCGCGGTAGAACACGAAGTGCGTGCAGCCGAGCACCACGGCGTCGATCGAATCCAAGTCGTAGTGGTCGAAATACCCGTGCAACGTGCGCATCACCAGATCGTGATCGTCCAGCCGTCCGCTCTCCACAATCGACACCAGATCAGGACACGGCTCCGGGTGAATCGTGTGATCGGCCTTGAACCGGTCCATCAGCGCGGCGAACTTGCGTTCCCGCAGCGTCAGCGGCGTGGCGGCCACAATCACCCGCTGACGTTCCCCGTGTCCGCGGTCGCAGGCCACCTTGAGCGCCGGCTCCATGCCGATGATCGGGATCTCGTACGTGTCCCGCAGCTCGTTGACCGCGGCCGAGGTGGCGGTGTTGCAGGCGATCACCACCGCCTTGACGCCCTGTTTCACGAAGTGTTCCACGATGGCGAACGAGAGCTCGCGCACCTGTTCCGGCGTCTTCGTACCGTAGGGGGCGTTGGCGGAATCGCCGAAGTACAGCACCCGCTCATGCGGCATGGCGCGGCGGATCTCACGCACCACCGAGATGCCCCCCAACCCGGAATCGAACACGCCGATCGGTGCCGTTGATGCCATGCCGCCTCCTGTGTCGTCTGTATACCGTCCGTGCGCGTGCGGTCGCACACGGTGTCCTCTCCAGAATACCGTCCCGCCCCGGGGTGGCGGTAGGCTCGAAGCCATGAGCATTCCCCATGACGTTTTCAAGGCGCACGCCACCGGCAACGATTTCGTGGTGTATCTGGACCCTGACGGCCGGTACGAGCCGACCGCCGACGAGGTGCGGTTCCTGTGCGACAGGCATTTCGGCATCGGCGGCGACGGCCTGATCCGTCTGACCCATCCCGCGATGGTGTCCGATCTGAACGCGGAGCAGATTGCCGAATGCGCGGACGGCGACGCCGCATGGTTCATGGACTACCGCAACGCCGACGGGTCGCTGGCGGAGATGTGCGGCAACGGCACGCGGGCGATCACGCTGTTCGCCCAGCGCCAAGGCATCGCCGATGGCCCCGGCGGCGAACCGTTCCGACTGGGCACGCGCGCCGGGGTGAAGGTGCTGACCTCGCTGGGCGATGTGGCGCCATACGGCAGGGATGTGTTCCAGGTGCGGATGGGCGCCTGGTCCAGGGGCGCGGACGATGCGTATACGGTCACGATCCCCGGCATGCCGGGCGAGGGGCGCGGAACGTTCGTGGATATGGGCAACCCGCATGTGGTGGTGCCGTTGTGGCGACCCGTGGCGACGCTGCCGGACGTGGAGGACCTGGACCTGACCGTCAAACCGGTGGTGACGCCGACGATCGAAACCGATCAGAATGTGGAGTTCGTCCGGATCGATGACGCGTCCGACCCGGACGGCATCGGCAAGGCCACGATGCGCGTGCATGAACGCGGCTGCGGGGAGACGCTGTCCTGCGGCACCGGCCTGTGTGCCACGGGCGTGGTACTGCGCGGGCGGACGCGGATCGACCATTGGGATATCACGGTGCGTGGCGGTATCGTGCGCGTCGACGTGGACGATACCGAGGTCGTGCTCACCGGCCCCGCCACCATCGTGGGCCGAATCAGCCTGCAGTAGCGGGCCGTGGCCGCGGCCGACCCGGGTACTGTCGGCGGATACGCGGTGGCCCGTGCATTCATGCACGGGCCACCGGTGACGTGGGGATAACCGGGTGCGCTAGGCGAACAGCGCCGGTCCGTCGACCACCAGGATCAGCGTGATGACGGCGAGCACCCACACCGCGTCCATCATCAGGTCGATATGGAGCCGGTAGTAGGTGCGCAGCCCCTCGGCCTTCGGCGGCAGCCCCTGCACCACCACCGTGGCATGTGACAGCGCCATGAACTGGATGGTGGTGGAGAACATCAGCACCATGCACCATGGGCACAGCGCGTTGATGACGAACATCGACTGGCTGAACAGCCAGTAGGCGTAGGCCAGCGCCGCCAGCCCGCCGAACCAGGTGCAGGCGGCGAACCAGCGCGGCACACGCACCTGGCACAGGCCGATGACGGCCACGGTCACGAACACCGACTCGGCGGCGATGCCGAAGAACGCGTTCGGATAGCTCAGCCCGCCGAACTTGACGATCTCCGCCTGCCAGGACTGCGCCACCGTGGAGCAGGAGAGCACGCCGTTGATGTCGCAGCCGAGCGTCTGATTCGGATGCCGGGCGAGCTGCAGGGTTTCGGCCGAAAGCACGAATGAGGCGAACAACGCCACCGCGGAGGCGATCAGCATGATCAGGTACGTCCACTGCGCGGTATGCCGCCAACCGCCCAGCAGGCTGCGCCCCGGAATCGTCAGCCCGGAACGCGCCGTGGTCGTATCCGCGTCATAACCGGTTGCGGTTGTCGGAGACTGCATCGAATCGTTCATCATCATCCTTCGTGTCCGCGCGGACGCCACTCATGGCGTTCGCCATACCGTTCACCAGATTACGATGGGTGTATGACCCTTGTTGCCTATGCCGATACCCCGCCGCGGACCGGTTGGGATATCCACTGCCATACCGTGTACTCCGACGGCACCGAGGCCCCGCGGACCCTGGTGCGTGAGGCCGTGCGTCGGGGATTGCACGGCGTGGCGATCGCCGATCACGACACGACCGCCGGCTGGCGGGAGGCCGTGCAGGCGGCTCGGGAATTGTCGATGACGCTGCTGCGCGGCACGGAGATCACCGCGGTGGACGACGGCGTGTCCGTGCACATGCTGGGGCTGCAATACGATCCGGAGAACGCGGGCATCCGCGAACTGTTCGCCACCACGCGGCGAGCCCGCCTGCGCCGTACCCGCCGGATGGTGGAGATGATCGCCAGGGATTACCCGATCACGTGGGAGGATGTGCTGGCGCAGACCAAACAGGGGGAGCGCACCACCATCGGCCGCCCGCATATCGCCGATGCGCTGGTGGCGGCGGGCGTCTACCCGACGCGATCCGATGCGTTCGCGGGAGCGGTGAGTGCATCCAGCCGGTACTACATCCCCACACCCTCGCCCACGGCGATACGGGTGGTGGAGGCGGTGAAAGCCGCCGGCGGCGTGAGCATCGTGGCCCACGCGGGAGATCCCGGGCGCAACCGTGTGCTGCTGTCCGATACGCAGATCGAACGTCTGGCGCAAGCCGGTCTGGGCGGTCTTGAGGTATGGCACCGCGGCAATCCGCCGGAACAGCGTGAACGACTGCTGCGTCTGGCGCATCGGTTCGATCTGCTGGTCACCGGCGGCTCGGACTGGCACGGTGCGGGCAAGCCGAATGCGCTGGGGGAGAATCTTACCGAGGACGCCGTAGCGGAGGAGATCATCCGCCGAGGCTGTCTGCCGGTCATCCGCTGACGGCGCGGACGGCCGGCAGACCCGGCGTCACAGCGCGCCGAAGCCGACGGCGTGCTTGGTTTCGGATCCGATGATCGCGTACCCCAGGGAACCGGCCGGCACGATGATGTGGCGGCCCTTGTCGTCCACCAGGTCGATGGTGCGGCCGTCCGCCACCGCGGCGGCGATGACCTGGCCGACCTCGTCGGCGCTCTGCTCGGTGCTGAAGTTCACCGTGCGCGCCACATCGCGGATGCCCAGTTCGATGTCCATGGTTCCTCCTTATGCCCGCCGGTCAGCCGACGGCCGAATATGCGTGAGTTGACGTGTTCTGATTGTATTGTGCCCCGTCCGATGCGGGGATACGGCGGATTACGCTCGCGGCGTGCGCTCGCCCGTGTCGTCGTCCTCGTCCGGGTGAAGGCCGGCCTGCGCGTCGCGCATCGCCCGCTCCTCGCGTTCCAGCAGGGGGATGACGATCGTGGCGGTCGATTCGGCGTCGTGCGACGGGGCGGCCTCGGTCTGCGCCGTGACATCCCGGACCTCCGCCTCGCCGGTGTCGTCGTCCGTGTCGATCGAGCCGGAGAACACGACCGTCTGTGCGGTGGAACCCGACGTGTGCGCGGTCACCGGGTGGTCGGCGGTGGAATCGACGTCGGCCTCGCCGACCGCCTCGATCTGCGACGAACCGGTCTTGTCGGTCTCTCCGGTGTCGTCATTGACGGTGGTCTCGCTGGCGACGGTTTCGGCGGGGGGCCGTCCGGTGGACGGTTCGGATGCGCGGCGACGCTCCGCGTCATTGAGCAGGGTGCCCACGGTGATGGTGCTCGGCGGCTTCGTGCCGGAACGCTGGGCGGGGGCGGCGGTGCTCTTGGCGCGCTGCGTCATCACTCCGAGCTGGTGGGCGAGCCGCTCCACCTGCGCCTTGAACTGCAGGATCTTGGCGTTGTCCGCGCGGCTCAGCGCCTGAACGAATTCGCCGACCTGCTCCATCTGCAGCCACAGGTTCGCGCGCAGCATGATGAGGTCGTCCAGTCGGTTGCCGAGCATCCTGCCGTAGGCGGCGAGCACGGCGTTGCGGTGGGCTTCGTCGAGCTTGGCGAAGATCCACGCCAGATCGCGCGCGGGATCGTTGATCTGCATATCCTGCCAATTGGTGATGGCGGTGATGGTGGAACCGGAGAAGAGGATGTCGCCGTCATCGAACCCACCGTGCACGGGGCATGTGGCGAACGACCAGAGCCCTTCGGTCTCCAGCACCTGCGACCAGCTGGTGGTGATCTCGGCGGGGATGTGCCCGGCCTGACGCAGCCGCTTGATCCAGGCGGTCAGCTGGGCGCGGATCTGCCCGGTGGCGAATGCCGGATAGCCGTTGTCGGTCAGGAACGCCCCATGCAGGCGATGGATGGCGCCGATGGCCGTGCCGATGGCCGTGCAGTCGTCGATGGTGAGCATGTTCAGTGGCCGGGCGTCCCCGATGACATGGGGACATACCATAACCGCGGTGCTGCCGGTCGGTCCGTGGGCGTTATCGCCGGATTCGAACGCCGCCACCCGATCCACGGCGAACCCCAGGCCCGCGGGCACGTGCGCCTTACTCAGCGTGTCGGCGGCGCGCACGCGGTCCTGAAGCCGCTTCCGTCCGGCTTCGGTGTCGGTGACGAACACGTCGTACAGTTTGCCTGACGCATCCTGTGCCACGGCCTGGCTGATGTCGCAGGATACGTCCGCCGGGGCTACCTGGTTCACGCCGCGCACTCCGGATACGACGATGTTCGGCATGGCCGCCGAGGCCAACGCCGCCAATTGGAACTTGCTTCGCTGAGTCACAGTTCCACACTAATACACGGATGGTGCAAAGCGAAGCATGGCACAATGGGTGCATGGCAACTTCGGCGGATGCGATTCTGGACGGTTTGGACGAGGCGCAGCGTGCCGCCGCGATGGCGGTGGACGGCCCGGTGCGCATCGTGGCCGTGGCCGGTGCGGGCAAAACCCGCACGGTGACGCGCCGCATCGCCTACGCCTGCGCGTCGGGCGCCTGGGATCCGGCGCGGACGCTGGCGGTCACCTTCTCGGTGAAGGCCGCCGCCGAGATGCGGGTGCGGCTGTCCAAACTCGGCGTCGGGGAGGCCGTGACCGCCGCCACCTTCCACTCCGCCGCGTTGCACCAGCTGCTGCGCGTGTGGGATGAGGTGTGCGAGACCCCGTTCCCGCATATCACGGACGACCAGCGCGGGTTGGTGGCCAAGGCCTTCGCGCGGATCAGCGAACTGCAGCCGCAGGAGAGCGATCTGCGCGACATCCACGCCGAGATCAACTGGGCCAAGGTGTCGCTGATCGCCCCGGATGACTATCCGCGGGTGTGCGCGGCGTTGCACCGCCGCCCGCCGGCGGGGATGGAGCCGGATCGGTTCGTGGAGGTCTACCGCGCCTACGAGACGGTGAAGACCTCACAGGGGGAGATCGATTTCAACGACATCCTGCTGATTGCCTGCCACCTGCTGGACGGGTTCCCGGAGGTCGGCGCCGCCATCCGCTCCTCGATCCGCTGGCTGACGGTGGACGAGTACCAGGATGTGTCGCCGCTGCAGCATCGGCTGATGCGGCTGTGGCTGGGGGATAACAGGAACGTGTGCGTGGTGGGCGATCCCGCGCAGACGATCTACTCGTTCGCGGGGGCGAGCAGTTACGATCTGCTGGGGTTCGCCGATGAGTTCGCCCCGCTGTCGGCCGACATCAATCTGGCCGTGGACTACCGTTCGACCCCGCAGATCGTGCGGTGCGCGAACCGCGTCCTGGGGGCGTCGCCGAACCGGGCCGATTACCTGAAGCTGGATTCCGGCCGCCGGGATGGCATGCGGATCAGCCGCACCGTGTACGGCACGGACGCCGACGAGGCGGCCGGCGTGGCCGCGGCGATCGCCCGTCTGGCGGCGCGCGGGGTGGCGCCGCAGGACTGCGCGGTGCTGACGCGGCTCAACGCGCAGCAGCAGGTGGTGTGCGCGGCGTTGCGGCGTGAGGGGTTGCGGTTCCGGGTGCGTCGCGATGCCGGATGGCAGCGTTCGGCATTGGACGACGGGCAGGCCGGGCGGCAGGCCATGCTGGAGACGTTGGGGGTTTCGGGCGATGACGCGGGTGTGACCGTGTCCACGATCCATGCCGCCAAGGGCCTGGAGTTCAAGCACGTGTTCCTGATCGGCTGCTCGGAGGGACTGCTGCCGTACGGTTCGCCCGCCCCGGGCGATCTGTTGGAGGAGGAGCGGCGGCTGATGTATGTCGGCATCACGCGCGCCGAGGATTCGCTGCACCTGTCCTACGCGCGGGGCAAGGACGGCGCTGCGGCCATGCAGCGCAGCGCCAGTCGTTTCCTTGTCTAGTCGTCGGACGGTTCGTTGCCGGAGGGGTCGCCGTCGCCGGACAGTCCCTCATCCAGCAGTTTGCTGAGCTCGGCGTCCCAGTCGATGCCGGTGGTGCCGTCATCGCCGGAGCTGGCATCGGTGTTGGCGGGCCGTGCGTCCACCTCAGTGTCGTCCGGGGCCGAGGCGATGGAGCGATCGTCGTCAGTGGGCATGACGGGCAGCAGATCGGGGTGCGACCAGCGGGTGTCGCGCGCGTCGTCGCCGTCCTCCAAGCCGATGCGTTCCCACAGCGCGGCGGCCTCGCGCATGCGCTTGGGGCGCAGATGCATCCCGAGCAGCTGGGCGAAGGTGCGTTCCGCGGGGCCTCCGGTGGCGCGCTCCCTGCGGGACATCTCACGGAGCTGTTCGATATGCGGGATATGGGCCATGCCCGCCTTCCACGTCACGCAATCGACCCATCCCTCGACCAGGGCCAGCAGATTCTCCAGACTGGCCAGCGCCTCCTGCTGTTCGGGGGTGTCGGGGATGCCCACCTTGGTCAGATTCACCGCCCCGGACAGGGAATCCGGGTCCATCGAAGCGGCGTCGCGCAGCTGTTCCTCCATGGCGTCCAGGTCGATGGTGATACCGCGTGCATACTTGCCGATCAGGGCCTCGAACCGCGGCATCAGCCACGGCACGGCAGCGAAGAGCCGGGCATGGGCCAGCTCCTGCAACGCGATGAACGCCATGACCTCGGCAACCGGGATATCCAGCGATTCCGCATACGCCATGATGTTCTGCACGATAAGCGCGCCTGCGGGATTCTTCAGCAGGGCCAGCCCCTGATCGAAGCTGCCGCGCACCTCGTGCGACATGGCGCCGGCGGCCTTCCCCAGCTGCATGGCGAACGAGGTGTTCGCCAACAGCCGTATCAGCTGGGCGGGGTCCTTCATCCCCTCGGGAATCGGAATCGGCACGGGGCCCGCGAACATGCCGGCCACCTCGCCGTCGCCGAAGGCGTCGCCGAGCCGTTCGGACATCACGGAGGCCACCGCGTCGTTCATCGACTGGGCCACCGGCGCGGCGAACTCCGCCCATGCATCCAGCGTGCCCTCCACCCAGCCGGAGCGGGTCAACAGCTGCACCTCGCCGGGCACCGGGTCGAACCGGCAGACCGTATCCAGCCACAGGTTCGCCTCGCTGACGGTCCTGCGGGCCAGCTGGCCCTGCTCGGCGTTCACGGTGCGGTCGCTGCCCTCGCCATTCGCCTGCTGCAACGCTATGGAGGTGGCGAGCTTGACGTTGATGGGCCCCTCCTGCACGGTGCGCTGCATATCGTCCATGGTGTTCAGCCCCCCGGCGGTGAACGCCTGCATCATCGACTGCACCTCGGCGGGCTTGGGCAACCGGCTCGGATCCTGGCTGAGCAACTGCTCGCGAATCGGCTCGGGCAGATTCGAGATCTGGCTCCAGGCCATCTCACCCTGAATCGGTCCGAAGCATTCGATCAGCCATTGCCGGATAGCATTCTCGTCCATATCGGTCTCCGCCTTCGCGCTGTGAGGATAACGTCGGTTGTATCCATAGTATGGGAGGTATGCCGAATATGCACTCCACGCGCCGTTTTCACGCCAAAGGCGCATTCCAACGTCTGAGGCGGTACTTCGAAACCCGTTCGCTGCGGTACTGCGCCGGGCTGTTCGCCGTGCTGCTGGGACTGGTCGCACTGGCGGCCCCCAGTCCCTACTGCATCGAAACCCCCGGGCCCACGCAGGACGTGCTGGGGGAGCTGTCGGGGCGGTCCGGCGGCGAGGTCATTGCGGTCGAGGGCGCCGACACCTACACGGACGAGGGCGAACTGCTGCTGACCACCGTCAACGCGTCGGGCGTGCCCGGATATCCGGTGTCGAATATCGTGGCGCTGTTCGGCTGGTTCGACCCGGATACCGTGGTCATGCCGAACGAGGCCGTGGTGCCGATCGGGCAGACCGCCGAGGAGTACGCCGGCGAGAGCCAGCAGGAGATGGGCCAATCCCAGCAGGAGGCGGTCGACGCCGCGCTGGCGTTCCTGCAGGACCGGGGCATGGATGTGTCGGGCGTTGACGTGGAGATGCATGTGGAAGGCATCGGCGGCCCCTCGGCCGGCATGATGTACGCGCTGGGTCTGATCGACAAGCTGACGCCCGAAAGCGAGACCGGCGGGCAGACGATCGCGGGCACCGGAACCATCGATGCCGAGGGCAACGTGGGCGCCATCGGCGGCGTGCGCCTGAAGATGCTGGGGGCCAAGCGCGACGGCGCCACCTGGTTCCTCGCACCGGAGGCGAACGGCGCCGAGGTGGCGGGCAACGTTCCCGAGGGGTTGCGCGACGTGTGCGTATCCACGCTGTCCGAGGCATACGATGCGCTGACGGCCATCGGCCAGGGCAGGGGGGATGACCTGCCGCATTGCAAGGCGCGGTAGGACAGAGCGTCGCCCGGTGCGACAACGGGCGTCCGGAATGTGGGAGGAATCGCGAATCGGCGCGGAAAGACCCCGTGAGTTCACACCGGTTTGGTATATTGTGCAACGTGAACCAAACAGCATCACGACACGCTGAAGAATTCGGTTTCAGCCGTGGGGACATCATTCAGGAATGGCTATGGGATGACGATGTAGACGATTCCATCCGTGCATCCATCGAGGAACTGACCGGTGAGGATCTCGTCGACGAGGATTACGATTCCGCCGTTGATGGCGTCATCATCTGGTGGAGGGACGGCGACGACGAGGACGCGCTGTCCGACACGATTGTGGACGCGTATGCGGTGCTGGGGGAGGATGGTCCGCTGTGGGTGCTGACCCCGAAGCCGGGGCGTCCGGGCGCCGCCAGCTCCAGCACGGTGCAGTCCGCGGCCAAAACCGCAGGCATGAACGCCGCGACGCCGTTGACGGTCAGCTCCGATTGGAACGGCATCCGACTGCGCGCCTTCGGCAAGGGGCGCTGAATACAACGTATGGCCGCCGCATTGCTACGGCGGCCATAACGATTCGTGTGGGCGATGAGGGACTCGAACCCCCGACATCCACCGTGTAAAGGTGGCGCTCTAACCAACTGAGCTAATCGCCCGCATCGACCTACTGTACCGTATGCCTCGACCGTATGGCGAGCGCGTGGCGTGTGTTGGTGTTCGGGCGCGTCGCAACGGTCACGTAATCTGGACTACAGAGTTGTAACCGTAGGAGGTCAAGAGCCATGGCGCAGCAACCTGAATCCGGCAGGAACGCTTCGGGCATCGCCCGGGCGGGCAAGCGCAAATGGGGGTATAACCCCGAACAGGTGGATGAGTTCCTCGAACGTACCCACGCGTTGTATGACAGCGAAGACGCCCAGCTGACGCAGCAGGACATCCAGAACGTGTCGTTCGACCTGAGCAAGGGCGGCTACGTCATCAGCCAGGTGGACGCCGCGTTGGGCCGGCTCGAACGCGCCGTGGTGGATCAGCAGACCACCCGGGAGATCGCACGCCACGGGCGTGTGGTGTGGAAGGCCCAGACCGAGGATCTGTACCGCAGCCTGGCCGCTCACGCCGACCGCGCGGCGCGCCAGCGTTTCCGCCCGGGTGACGCCAAGGCTCCGTCCTACGATCGCAAGCAGGTCGACCGTCTGGTGGATCAGGTCATCGACAAGGCCGCCGCGGAACTCGGCGTGGACGGGGTGACCGCCGACGATGTGAAGGACCTGGTGGATGTGAACTCCACCAGCGTGGCCAATGTGATCTTCACCCAGCGCAAGGGCAAGCGCGGCTATGACGAACGCCAGGTGGACAACTACCTGAACGCCTGCGTGCGGCTGCTGAGCCGCATCGAGTCCTATGCCCGCGTGTCGGATTACGTCCATGACCCCGCCACCACGCAGCAGCGCAGCGCGGTGGCCGAGACGGCTGCGGCTCCGGCGCTGTTCCCTCCGAGGGAGCAGACCCAGTCGCTCGATACGGCCGCGTCCCCCACGGTGATGGATGACGACTTCGCCGAACTGCATCGCGTCGAGCAGCAGATCTTCGCCGTTCCGGCACCTGCTGCCCCGCGCGAACCCGCGGTGGCGCCCGTGCCGCCTGCCCCGGCACCCTCACCGTCCGCACCGACTGCCGAGACGGCGTCCCCGGTGACGACCGCCATGCCTGCTCCGGTTCCCGCGCCCGAATACACGGCTCCTGCGGCACCGGCACCGGTTGCATGGGATTACGCCCGGCCGGCCGAGCCGGCGGCCGCGGCGGAGCAGCCCGAGCAGAGCACTCCGGAGAAGAGCGAGGATCCGCTGTCGGGGCTGGCGCATCTGGCCGCCGCCGTGCAGCAGACCCAGCCGATGCCGACGGCCTCCGATCCACAGGTGCCGTCATTGGACGTCCCCAGCGTGCCGACGGTGCGCTCGCTGAACCTGGACGCCATGCCGTCGCTGGACATCCCTGATCTGTCGTTCCCCACGTTCGACAATGACGAGCCGACGCGGAAGAAGACGGAACAGTGAATCAGAACCTTACCGTGGTCATCCTCGGGTCGACCGGTTCCATCGGCACCCAGGGATTGGATGTCATCGCGCGCCACCGTGACCGGTTCACCGTCGTCGGATTGGCGGCGGGCGGCGCCCATGTGGAGCTGTTGGCCAAGCAGGCCGCGGAGTTCCAGGTGCCGCAGGTGGCCGTATACCGGGCCGACGTGGTGCCTGCGTTGCGGGAGGCGTTGGATCGCGCCGGTGCCGTGACCACGCAGATTCAAGCCGGACCGGATGCGGTGGAGGCCGTCGCCGGATGCGGTGCCGCGGTGGTGCTCAACGGCATCACCGGCTCGATCGGTCTGAAGCCGTCCATCGCCGCGCTGAAGGCCGGCTCCCAACTGGCCCTGGCGAACAAGGAATCGGTGGTGGCGGGCGGCAACCTGCTGTTCTCCGCCCAGACCCGGGACAATCAGATCAATCCGGTGGATTCCGAGCATTCCGCGATCTGGCAGTCGCTGCGCTCCGGCACCCACGCCGAGGTCTCGCGCCTGATCGTCACCGCGTCGGGAGGCCCGTTCCGCGGCATAACGCGCGAGCAGATGGCCGACGTCACCCCCGAGCAGGCGCTGCATCATCCGACGTGGAATATGGGGCCCGTCGTCACCATCAACTCGTCCACGCTGATGAACAAGGGACTTGAGGTCATCGAGGCGAGCCGTCTGTTCGACATCGAGCCTGACCGGATCGCGGTGACCGTGCATCCGCAATCCATCGTGCACTCGATGGTGGAGTTCCGCGACGGCGCCACCATCGCCCAGGCCTCACCGCCGGATATGCGTCTGCCGATCGCGCTGGGCCTGTCCGCGCCGGACCGTCTGGACGACATCGCGGCGCCCTGCGATTGGACGACGGCCGCCACCTGGACCTTCGAGCCGTTGGACGATGAAGCGTTCCCGGCCGTGAATCTGGCACGCCAGTGCCTCAAGGCCTCGCAGAAGCATACCGCCGTGCTCAACGCGGCGAATGAGCAGGCCGTGCACGCGTTCCTGGACCACCGGCTGCCCTACCTGGGCATCGTGGATACGGTCAAGGCCGTCATCGACCAGATGGACGCCGAATTGCGCGGCAACCCGGTGTTCGCCTCCGTGGAGGAAATGGGCGAAGTCGAGCTCGAAGCTCGCCGTCGCGCCGATGATCTGATAGACAAGCAGTTGTGATTCAGAACGATACCCCAGCCGAAACCATGACCGGTGACATGACCAACGACAAGCCGTTCCGCAAAACAGGAGAGGCCGCGATCAGCGAGAGTCCGCTCCATCCGCGCCGCCAGTCCCGCCGGATCATGGTGGGGCCGGTGCCGGTCGGCGGCGGGGCGCCGATCTCCGTGCAGTCGATGACCAACACTCCGACCGTGGACGTGTCGGCCACGCTCCAGCAGATCGCCGAGCTGACCGCCGCCGGATGCGATATCGTCCGCGTGGCGGTGCCCAGCCAGGATGATGCCGACGCATTGCCCGAAATCGTCAGGAAGTCGCCGATCCCGGTGATCGCCGACATCCATTTCCAGAGCAGGTACGTGTTCCAGGCCATCGACGCGGGATGTGCGGCGGTGCGCGTGAACCCGGGCAACATCCGCAAGTTCGACGAGGTGGGACCGGCCATCTGCAAGGCCGCCACCGACGCGGGCATCTCGCTGCGCATCGGCGTGAACGCCGGTTCGCTGGACAAGGAGCTGTACGCCAGGTACGGCGGGCCGACCCCGGAGGCGTTGGTCGCCTCCGCGCTGAAGGAGGCCCGCATGTTCGAGGACGTGGGCTTCCATGACTTCAAGATCTCCGTCAAACACCATGATCCGATCACCATGGTGCAGACCTACCGACTGCTCGCCTCCAAGGGCGATTGGCCGCTGCATCTGGGCGTCACCGAAGCGGGACCCGCCTGGCAGGGCACGATCAAGTCCTGTCTGGCGTTCGGCGCGCTGCTGGCCGAAGGCATCGGCGACACGATCCGCGTCTCCCTGTCGGCGCCGCCGGTCGAGGAGGTCAAGGTGGGGTGCAAGATCCTTGAATACCTGGGACTGCGCCCGCGCAAGTTCGACATCATCTCATGCCCGAGCTGCGGACGCGCGCAGGTGGATGTGATCCAGCTGGCCAACGCCGTCACCGAAGGACTCAAGGATGTGACCGCGCCGATCCGCGTGGCCGTGATGGGCTGCATCGTCAACGGTCCAGGCGAGGCGCGCGAGGCCGATCTGGGCGTGGCCTCCGGCAACGGCAAGGGGCAGATCTTCATCAAGGGCAAGGTCATCGAAACGGTGCCCGAGGACAGGATCGTGGATACGCTGCTGGAGAAGGCCAACGAGATCGCCGCACAGATGGAGGCCGAGGGCCAGGTGCCGGTCGGCGCCACCGGGCCGGTCGTCGTGCCGATCACCCATACCGCGCGTCACGCGTGAGCTCATGCACCGGCCGTCGCGTGACTACAATGAACCGACGTGATGCATCATCGGAAGTCCACACGGCGGCCGGGCGGCTGGAGCCGCCGCCGGCGTCTGCTGACCACGCTGCCGATATTCATCGTGCTGTTCGGCATCCTGGTCACCGTCTCCACGTTGACCGACGTCCAATGGCATGACGACGCCACCGGACGCACCATCACGCCATCGACCCCCAACACCGCCGTCGCCTTCGCCAACCCCGACGACGTCCCGCTGCCCGCGCTCGGCACCTACGAGGTCCGCGACCGCTACGTGACCATCGACGTCACCCGTGCATCTACCGGCGAGGTCCAGACGCTGAACGTGCACGTCCGCGAGCCGGTCGATGCCGGAAACGGTCTGCCCGGCGTCGTGTTCCTGCACGGGGCGGGATACGGCACCTGCGACAACTCGTTCAGCGACGTGGCGAAGGCGATGGGCACGGCGGGCATCGTGACCGCCGTGGTGGACAAGCCCGCCTGGTCCACCATCGACATCAACCGCGACTATCCGGCCTCCGCGGACGCCTACGACGCGGTCATCGACTACATCCGCGGCCTGGACGCGGTGGACGACGGCAAGGTCGGCATCTACGCTACCTCCGAGGGCACATGGATCTCCAGCTATCTGCTGCAGGACGACCCCGACGTGGCCTTCCAGATCCTGCTCAGCCCGATGGTGTTCACGCCCCGGGAATCGCTGGCGTTCTTCGTCGCGCAGGATTTCACGCTCGCCGGCGCCCACGGCGGCTACCAGTCCTTCGTCCGCCGCGTGTTCAACATCGACGCGGCGCTGTTCGGGCTGACGAATCTGGACATCCGGACGCTCACGCCGGAGGCGTATGCCATCCCCACATTCGTGGCGTACGGTTCGCGGGACGTGATGACCGCGCAGATCGACGGTCTGCACACCATCCTGGACATGTGCGAGCGGGCGGGAAACCCTGACGTGGTGATACGCAACTACCGCGGCGGCAACCATGTGCTCCGGCCCGGCGACCTGACGGCGCTCGGCACCCCGTATGCGGGCAACTACGTGAACGATCTGATCGACTGGATCGGCGGCACGCTGGCCGGGCTCGATCCGATCTGCGAACAGGTGGCGGGGGCGCCGATCCGGCAGTCGAGCGCGGTGCCGACACTGCGGGCGCAGCGCGTGGCCACGATCTACGGCGTGGTGTTGCATATCCTGACGCTGGTGCTGCTGATCGCCTCGGCGGCGGTCGCGCTGGTGGGTGCGACGCGCCGGATACGGCAGGGACTGCGGCGCAAGGAGCCGGTGTTCGGCTTCAGCCACGGGTTCGGCAGGTCGCTGGCGTTGCTGGTCATGGCCACGGGGCTCACCCTGCTGCTGTTCGCGGTGGCCATGGGACGCATCATCATGTCGGTGGTGAACCTGGCATGGGGCAGCACGCCGGCGCATGATCCGGGCATCATGTACTGGAGCTGGCCGGTGGCACAGGTGGTGTGCGCGCTGGTGGTGTGGGAATGGTCGGGCGTGCTCTCCCGGCTGATCGAGGTGGCCTCGGTCCGCGGCATCCTGCGGGTGCCGCCGCGCAAGGGTGCGGTGCGGGAGATCGTGACCGGCGAGCAGCCGGTGCTGGCCTCGCGCCGATTGGGGCGCGTGATGTTCTGGCTGGCCGGAACCGCCATGTTCGCCGTCCTGCTGGTGTTCGCGTTCTGGGGCCTGTTCTCGTATGCCGAACCGCTCGTATACTGAGGTCCGGATGGAGGTGCGCGATGGCGTTGTATACGGATGAGGGCGTGGTCCTGCGCACCGCCAAACTGGGGGAGGCCGACCGCATCATCACCCTGTTCACCCGCATGCATGGCAAGGTACGCGCCGTGGCCAAAGGCGTCCGACGGACCAAATCGCGGTTCGGCGGGCGTCTGGAACCGTTCATGCGCGTGAATGTGCTCATTGCCGAGGGCCGGTCGTTGGACGTCATCTCCCAGGCCGAGACCATAGCGGCATACGCCTCGTCGATCTCAACGGACTATGACGCGTACATGGCGGCCGGCATCATGGCGGAGACCGTCGATAAACTCCTCGGGGCCGAGCATGAGCCGGCGGTCGACCAGTACCGGCTGCTCATCGGCGCTCTGCACGCCCTGGCCAGGCAGGCCCATCCGGCGCGATCGATCGGCGACTCCTATGTGCTGCGGGCGCTGGCCCTGGCCGGCTGGACGCCCAGGCTCGATTCGTGCGTGGTCTGCGGCGAGCGTGAATCACTGACGTACCTGTCGATTCCGGCCGGTGGCGTGATGTGTGCGGCCGATCGCACACCCGAGGCGCGCGGTCTGAACGAGGGGGAACGGCTCCAACTGCGGGCGTTGCTGACAGGGGATTGGGCTGCGCTCGGCGAACGCCCGCCTGATTCACGGGTGACCCGTCTGGTGGGGGACTGGGCCGAATACTATCTGGAACGTCCGCTGCGTTCGATGCGCCTGTAGCGGACTCGGCGGCGAAACCCAGTCGTTTTGGGAGGTTTTCTCCCGGACGTGTCCGGGAGACGGGCTCAGCCGGTAAGATGCGTAGTATGGCTTTTGAGAACGTTGACTACACGTCGTTGAGTGTGCCCGCCGCGCCGTTTTCCGATCCTTCGCGCATCCCGGATTTCCCGAAGGGCAAGGTTCCCCGGCATATCGGCGTGATCATGGACGGCAACGGCCGTTGGGCGCAGCAGCGCGGCCTGATCCGCACTGAAGGCCATCAGGCCGCCGAACCGGTGGTGTTCGACACTATCGCCGGGGCCATCGAGGCGGGTGTGCGGTATCTGAGCCTGTATACGTTCTCCACCGAAAACTGGAAGCGCAGCCCGCAGGAGGTGCGGTTCCTGATGGGCTTCTCGCGTGACATCATCCACCGCCGCGTGGCCCAGATGGACGAATGGGGCGTGCGCGTGCGCTGGTCGGGACGCCGTCCGAAGCTGTGGAAATCGGTGATCGACGAGCTTGAGGTGGCGATGGAGCGCACCAAGCGCAACAAGGTCATCGACGTGGTGTTCTGCATCAACTACGGCGGGCGCGCGGAGATCGCCGACGCCTGCGCCGCCATCGCGCGCGAGGTGCGTGACGGCCGCATCAGCGGCGACCGCGTGACCGAGAAGATGGTGGCCGAGCATCTGTACAATCCCGACATCCCCGACTGCGATCTGGTGATCCGCACCTCGGGCGAGCAGCGCACCTCGAACTTCCTGCCGTGGCAGGCCGCCTATGCCGAGCTCGACTTCGTGCCCGAACTGTTCCCCGACTGCGGCCGCGAGGTGCTGTGGCGTTCGATCGACCACTACATCCACCGCGATCGCCGGTTCGGCGGCGTGAAGAAGTAAAGGTCCGCGCCGTTGCCCGTCGACAGGAATGACGCGTGCACGGGTTGACGTGGCGGTCTTTCGTGCGTCAAGCCTGCGTTGAGGGACGCAAACGTGTATCGTTTGATGCATGACGACGATGAAGCAGGTGGCGCAGAAGGCGGGAGTTTCGGTATCCACGGTGTCGCTGGTGATGAACCATCGCGATGCGGGGCGGGTGAAGGCCGAAATCGCCGAGCGGGTGCGGAAGACCGCGGAGGAGCTGGGGTACCGTCCCAATCCGCTGGCCAGCAGCCTGCGTACCAGCAGGACCCATATCCTGGGCTTCATCAGCGAGGAGGTCGCCACAACCCCGTACGCCGGCGGCATCATCCTCGGGGCGCAGGACGCGGCCAGCCGATTGGGGTACATCATGCTCACCGTCAGCACTGATGGTGAGTCCGACGAGGGTACGGAGATCGCCGTGCTGAAGCGCTACGGCGTGGACGGTTTCATGTACGCCAAGATGTCGAACCGCATCACGCATGTGCCGGATGCTCTGAAGGACGCTCCGGTGGTGCTGGTGGACGCCACCGATGCGGAAGGCCGGATTCCCAGTGTGGAACCGAACGAGATCATGATCGCCAAGGACGCCACCAACCGGCTGATCCAGGCCGGCTGCCGGCGCATCGCCTACATCGGGTGCAGCGAGCCGATGATCGCGCAGGACCTGCGTAAGGAGGGGTACCGTCAGGCCCTGGAGGAGGCCGGCATCGGTTACGATGAGCGGCTGGTCATCGATGTGCTGAACAACCGGCCCGCGCTGGAGGAGGTCCGTGAGCTCTTCGACCGGGAGAATCCGGATGGCTTCTTCTGCTTCAATGATGCGCGTTCGTGGCCGGTGTACGAGTGCGCGGCCCGCAAGGGGCTGACCGTGGGCAAGGATATCTCGGTGGTGGGCGTGGACAACCACCGCGTCATCGCCGAGACGTTCTCTCCGCAACTGACCACGGTGGAGCTGCCGCATTACGAGATGGGGTACTGGGCGGCGTGCAAGCTGATCTCGATGATCGAGGGGCGGTCGTTGGATGATGTGCCGATGCCTGCGACGCGGGCTCCGATTCCGCCGCTGGACTCGCCGATTCCTGCGAGGATTCATTGCACGTTGATCGAGAAGGAGTCCGTGGTCCGCTGAGCGTACTGTGTGCGGCGGTTGCGTGTAGTGTGGTCGACATATTGGATGCGACACGCCGGTGTGCAGTAGGCATGGAATCCAGTAACGGCGCTATTTCAATCGTTTGACGTTCATGTGTGGCGCGGTAAATGTAAATCGTTTGACGTAAAACGATTGACGTTTTATAATGGCATCACGGTCCCCGGACGGCACGGCAGCCGGACAGAGATCCGCCGCGTCCGCGGCACAATCGAATATCAAGTCAATGGCAGCGGCGGTCGCACGGCAGCGTCCGTCGAAAGAGAAAAGAGACACACATGGCAAGTGCATCAAGGTCTGCATGGCGCAACCCGTCGTATCTGCAGAGCTCCTTTGGCATCTTCATGTTCTTCTGCTCGTGGGGCATCTGGTGGTCGTTCTTCTCCAGGTGGCTGCTGGACCCGGATAAGGGTTTGGGCATGACGGCCGCCGAACAGGGGCAGATCTACTCCATCAACTCGCTGGCCACGCTGATCATCATGTTCGTCTACGGCGTGATCCAGGACCAGCTGGGCATCAAGCGCAAGCTCGTCATCGCGGTCTCGGTCATCGCCGCGCTGGTCGGCCCGTTCGCCCAGTTCATCTACGCCCCGATGCTCACCGCCGGCGGCACCACCCGCTTCCTGGGTGTGCTGCTCGGCTCCATCGTGCTGTCCGCGGGCTTCATGTCCGGCTGCTCGCTGGTCGAGGCGCTCACCGAACGCTACAGCCGCAAGTTCGGCTTCGAATACGGCCAGTCCCGCGCCTGGGGCTCCTTCGGCTACGCCATCGTGGCCCTCATCGCCGGCCACACCTTCAACATCAACCCGCTGATCAACTTCTGGATCGGTTCCGCCTGCGGCCTGGGCATGCTGCTCGTCTACCTGTTCTGGGTACCCGCCGAGCAGAAGGCCGAACTCAAGAAGGAAGCCGACTCCACCGAGCGCACCAACCCGACGCTCAAGGAAATGGTCTCCGTCCTGGGCATGCCGACCCTGTGGGTGCTCATCGTCTTCATGATCTTCACGAACACGTTCTACACCGTGTTCGACCAGCAGATGTTCCCGACCTACTACTCCAGCCTGTTCCCGACCACCGAGATCGGCGACGCCACCTACGGCACGCTCAACGGCTTCCAGGTCTTCCTCGAGTCCGCCATGATGGGCGTGGTCCCGATCATCATGCGCAAGATCGGCGTGCGCAACTCCCTGCTGCTCGGCGCGTTCGTGATGTGCGCCCGCATCGGCCTGTGCGGCGCGTTCCACGACCCGATCTCCGTGTCGATCGTCAAGCTGTTCCACTCCATCGAGGTGCCGCTGTTCTGCCTGCCGGCATTCCGCTACTTCACGCTGCACTTCGACACCAAGCTCTCCGCCACGCTGTACATGGTGGGCTTCCAGATCGCCTCCCAGGTCGGCCAGGTGGTGCTGTCCGTGCCGCTGGGCGCCCTGCATGACGCGATGGGCGACCGCCCGACCTTCTTCACGATCTCCGCAATCGTGCTCGTCGCACTGATCTACGGCTTCTTCGTCATCAAGAAGGACGACCAGCAGGTCGGCGGCGACCCGTTCTACACCGACAAGCAGCTCAAGGCCATGGAAGCAGCCAAGGCCTGACAATGCGGCGGGGCGGCCGAGCCGACGGTCCGGCCGCCCCGCCTCCTCCCGCTCTTCCGTAGCGCAACCATCGAACATCACCAAGTAATCAGAAAGGCACGCAACGATGAGTGACTTCACTCCTACCCTCACCCCGATCGCAGACCACGACGCCGAACTGGCCAAGGCCGAACTCGGCGTGGCCAAACTGGCGGCGTCGCGCAACGACCGCTGGTACCCCAAATTCCACATCGCCTCCAACGGCGGCTGGATCAACGACCCGAACGGCCTGTGCTACTACAAGGGCCGCTGGCACGTCTTCTACCAACTGCACCCGTACGGCACCGAATGGGGGCCGATGCACTGGGGACATGTCTCCAGCGAGGACATGGTCACGTGGCGCCGCGAACCGATCACAATGGCACCGAGCCTCGAACAGGAAAAGAACGGCGTGTTCTCCGGCTCGGCCGTCATCGGCGACGACGGCAAGCTCCGCTTCTACTACACCGGCCACCGCTGGGCCAACGGCGTCGACAACACCGGCGGCGAATGGCAGGTGCAGCTGATGGCCGTGCCGGACGATGACGAGATCACGCATGTCACCAAGCTCGGCATGATCGTCGACTGCCCGCGCGAGAAGGTCCACTGGCACTTCCGCGACCCGAAGGTCTGGAAGACCGGCGACACCTGGTACATGATCCACGGCGTCTCCTCCGCCGACCAGCGCGGCCAGATGTGGCTGTACATCTCCGAGGACATGGTCGAATGGACGTTCAAGACCGTGCTGTTCGAGCATCCGGATCCGGACGTGTTCATGCTCGAATGCCCCGACTTCTTCCCGCTCAAGGACAAGGACGGCAACGAGAAGTGGGTGATCTGCTTCTCCGCCATGGGCTCCAAGCCGAACGGTTTCATGAACCGCAACGCCAACAACGCTGGATACATGATCGGCACATGGGAACCGGGCGGCCAGTTCCAGCCCGAAACCGAATTCCGCCTGTGGGACTGGGGCCACAACTACTACGCCCCGCAGTCCTTCGACACAGAGGACGGTCGGCGCATCATGTACGGCTGGATGAGCCCGTTCGACTACAAGTACGCGATGGCCGACGACGGTTGGTGCGGCCAGCTGACCCTGCCTCGCGAGGTGTTCCTCGGCGATGACGGCGACGTGCATACCGTGCCGGTGCCTGAACTGGAGGGACTGCGCGAGGACACGTATGACCATGGCGTGATCGATCTGGCCGCCGGCGAGGAACGGGTGCTTAGCGACGATGCCGAGGCCGTGGAGATCGAGATGGCGATCGACCTGAAGGCCACCACGGCGGAACGTTGCGGGCTCAAGGTTCATGCCACCGAGGACGGCGGCTACGTCTACGTGGCGTATGACGCGCAGCTCGGGCGCGTGGTGCTCGACCGCCAGGCCGGACACGGCACTGACGGCGGCTACCGCGCCGCTCCGCTGGATGCCGCGGAGCTGGCGTCCAACGCCCTCACCCTGCGGGTGTTCGTGGACCGCGGTTCGGTGGAGGTCTATGTCAACGACGGCCATCAGGTGCTGAGTTCCTACGACTTCCCGGTCGAGGGCCCGCGTGCGGTCAAGCTGGTCAGCGAGTCCGGCTCGCTCAAGGCCACGGGTGTGACCCTGCACCACCTGAAGTCCAACGGCTTGGAGTGATCGCCTGGCCTGACCGTTCTTCGCGAATCCTCATCACATAGCACATAGCAAGCGGTCCGCAACGCTCCCACTCGCTGTGGGTGGCGTTGCGGACCGCTTCGTTGTGATGTCAGCGTGCATGCCCGGCGGATGCCGGCGGCTACTCGGCCAGGAGCTCGTCCACCAGTTTCGATTTCTCGGTCAGCTGGCCGCTGAAGCCCGGCCGGATGTCGAGCTTCAAGGTCACGCCGGTGCGGTAGCCCTGCTCGGCGAGCTTCATCGTGGCGTCGCGCACCACGCGCAGCACATCGTCCAGGTCGCCTTCGATGTTGGTGAACATCGCGTTCGTCTCGTTCGGCAGTCCGGAATCGCGGATCACCGCCACGGCCTGCGAGACGTATTCGCTGAGTTCGGCGCCCACGCCGCTGGGGGCGATGGCCACGGCCGCCACCGTGTTGATATACGGCTTGCCGGTTTCGGGATTGACCGGCACCTCCTGCCGGACTGCGTTGCGGTTGATCTGCTTGGATTCGTTCATGTCAAACTCCTTCTTCTGGTGTGCCGGCTTCAGCGCCAACGCCAGGCGTGGTCCATCGGGCCGGAACCGTGGCCCAGGTCGAGCTGTTCGGCCAACGCGCCGGTCAGATAATCCTTGGCGCTGCGTACCGCCTGCGGCAGCGTCTCGCCGAGCGCCAGATGGGAAGCGATGGCCGAGGAGAGCGTGCAGCCGGTGCCGTGCGTGTTCGGATTGTCGATGCGCGGGCTGGTGAACCAGGTCACGGTGCCATCCGGCTCTACCAGCACGTCGTTCGCGTCCTTGATGCCATGTCCGCCCTTGACGAGCACGGCGCAGCCGAAGTGTTCGGCCAGTGTGCGGGCGGCCGTCTCCATATCCGCCTCGGTACGGATGCCCTCGCTGAGCAGCCGGGCGGATTCGGTGTCATCCTCCGACGTGCGCTCCTGCATGACCTGCGCCAGCAGCGCCTCGGTTTCCGGCATGTTTGGTGTGATGACCGTGGCTAGCGGGAACAGCCGTGTGGTGAGCGCGGCGACGGCGTCATCATCGATGAGTTTGGCGCCGGAGGTGGCCACCATCACCGGATCGAGCACGATGTTCCGCGCCTGATGCGCGGTCAGCCGGTCGGCGATCGTCTCGATGAGCGCCGCGCTGGAGACCATGCCGATCTTGACCGCCATCGGCGGGATGTCCTCGAACACCGCATCGATCTGGTCGGCCAGGATCGCCGGGTCGGCGTTCTGCACGGCGCGCACGCCGGTGGTGTTCTGCGCCGTCAGCGACGTGATGGCGGACATGCCGAACACGCCATTGGCCAGCATCGTCTTTAGATCGGCCTGAATGCCTGCACCGCCCGACGAATCCGATCCGGCGACCGTCAGCACCGGCGGCAGGCCGTGCGGTTGCTTGACGTCGAACATGGCGGCACCGCATTGCAGGGGAGCGGCCACATCCGATTGCGGATGGGAGGCCGCCGATGCCGCAACGCCGTGCCGGGCATCCCCGCGCACGGCGGTCCATGCCTGGAGCAGTTCGCGGGTGGCGCGTTCCGGATCGTCCGCGGCGGCGATCGCCGAGACCACGAACCATCCGGCGGCTGCGGTCCGGGCCAACGCCGGCACGTCGTCCGCATGCACGCCGCCTCCGACCACCACCGGATACCGGCTCGCCTCACACAACAGTTGCGCCCCCGCGATGCCGAGCGCGTGCTTGGTGCCGTCCGCTTCGACCGCGGCCGCATCCGGCTTGGTGGCGGTGTAATGCAGCGGTCCCGCGCCGATATAGTCGATGGTGCCGCTCGGCAGCGCATTGGCGGCCTCAATGTGCGGCAGGGTTTCGGCGGACAGGCCAATGATGGCGTCGGGGCCGAGCAGGGCGCGGGCCTGTTCGGGAGCCATATCGTCCTGGCCGATGTGCACGCCGTCGACCTTGATGCCGAGTTCACGGCACTGCCAGGCCGCATCGACGCGGTCGTCGATAACGAACGCCACAGTGTCCGCCTTGCCCGCCTGCGCGATGACGGCGGCGATCGCCTCGGCCATCGCGGTCAGCTCGCGGGCGTCGGCGTGCTTGGCGCGCAGCTGGATGAAGGTCGCGCCGCCACGCAGCGCCGCGGCGACGACATCGGCCACCGGACGGCCCTTGGTGTCGTCTGGGCCCACGACGAAGTAGGCACGCAGGTCAAAGCGGTCGCGCATTGTGGGGTAGGGGGAACGGTTCATCGTCGATCCTTTCCGTGGTGATTGGACCGTTGCATCGAGCGGCCCATGTCGTTGTGTCGTCCGTTTCACTGCAGAATCGCGGATTCGGCGATCTGTTCGGCGGTGACGTTCCACAGGGCGTCCAGGAACTCGGTCTGGAACGAGCCGGGGCCGTGGGCGGCGGCTTCGGCGATCTCGCCGGCGCGGTTGAAGTGCAGGGAGGCGGCCATCGCCGCGGTCAACGGGTCGGCGACGGCCAGGTAGGTGCCGACCACGCCGCCGAGCGAGCAGCCGGCGCCGGTGATCTTGGTCATCAGGGCGCTGCCGCCGGGCAGGCGGTAATCGTGCGTGCCGTCGGTGACGAAATCGACAGCGCCGGACACGGCCACCGCTCCTTGTCCGTTGGCCGAATGGGCGGCGAGATGGCGGGCGATGCGGCGGGCGGCGGGCATCGCGGAGTCCACCTCGTCGGCGGATTCCACGCCGGCGGGACGGGTCGTCTCATCTGCGTCGGCGGCGTCCGCGTCGGCCAGCCCCCACATCCGGTCGAGCACGATGATCTCGCTGGCGTTGCCGCGGACGATGGTCGGCGGCACGTCCCGGAACGATTCGAGGATGGCGGTGCGCGTGGCCCCCAGTCCCGCCGCCACGGGGTCGAGCACCCATGGCTTGCCCTGCTCGTGCAGCCCGCGGGCGATGTCCGCCAGGGCGTCCTTGTAGAACGGCAGCAGTGTGCCGACGTTGATGTAGGTGGCTCCGCAGATGGCCGCGATATCCAGGACGTCGTCCGGCAGATAACTCATCGCGGCGGTGCCGCCGGCGGCCAGCTGCGCGTTCGCCACCAGATTGATGGTGACGAAGTTCGTGAACGATTGCGCCAGCGGCGTGGTGCTGCGCACGGCGTGGACCGCATCCGCAATGCGCGTGCGCAGCGGATTGTCGGCGGGCAGGTTGCCGGTCCGGGGCGTGGATGTTGCGGATGATGCCATGGGCGAGTCGATGCTCATATCTGCTCCCTACGATGGTCTTAACCAACAGGTTCAAAGGGTCGGGCTTGTGGCCCATCTCAACCCCGTGCGGGGTTCCCCTGCATGTCGGTTCCGACGCTACGCCGCCAAGCGGACAATCCCGGCATAAAGCGGCGGTCCGTGCTGTCAGCGTCTATCGGTATCCTGAGGTCTTTGACAAGACCCCAAACCGTTCAAACCAGAAGGTGCATTGTGGCTGCAAGCAAACTCGATGAAGTGGTATCCCTCGCGAAGCGTCGCGGATTCGTTTTCCCCGCCGGCGAGATCTACGGCGGCACCCGTTCCGCGTGGGACTACGGCCCGCTCGGCGTGGCGCTCAAGGACAACATCAAGCGTGAATGGTGGCGCTCGATGGTCGTGACCCGTGGCGACGTGGTGGGCGTGGACACCTCGGTGATCCTGCCGCCGGCCGTGTGGGTGGCCTCCGGTCACGTCTCCGTGTTCAACGACCCGCTGATCGAATGCCTGAACTGCCACAAGCGCCATCGCGCGGACAAGCTCGAGGAATCCTATGCCGAGAAGCACGGCCACGAGCCGGAGAACGGCCTGAAGGACATCGTGTGCCCGGACTGCGGCACCAAGGGCGATTGGACCGAGCCGCGCGACTTCAACATGATGCTGCGCACGCATCTGGGCCCGGTGGAGGATGAGAACAGCCTGCACTACCTGCGCCCGGAGACCGCGCAGGGCATCTTTGTGGACTTCAAGAACGTCATGACCTCCTCGCGTTCCAAGCCGCCGTTCGGCATTGCGAACATGGGCAAGAGCTTCCGCAACGAGATCACCCCGGGCAACTTCATCTTCCGCACCCGCGAGTTCGAGCAGATGGAGATGGAGTTCTTCGTGGTGCCGGGCACCGACGAGGAATGGCACCAGTATTGGATCGACGCCCGCACCCGCTGGTACACCGATCTGGGCATCAAGCCGGAGAACCTGCGCCACTACGAGCATCCGAAGGAGAAGCTGAGCCACTATTCCAAGCGCACCGTGGACATCGAATACCGCTTCGGTTTCCAGGGCTCCGAATGGGGCGAGCTGGAGGGCATCGCCAACCGCACCGACTTCGACCTGACCGCGCACCAGAACCACTCCGGCGAGGACCTGAGCTACTTCAACCAGGCCACCGGCGAGCGCTTCATCCCGTACGTCATCGAGCCGGCCGCCGGCCTGACCCGCTCGCTTATGGCCTTCCTGGTGGACGCCTACGACGTGGACGAGGCCCCGAACACCAAGGGCGGCGTGGACAAGCGCACCGTGCTGCGTCTGGATCCGAGGCTCGCTCCGGTCAAGGCCGCGGTGCTGCCGCTGTCCAAGAAGCCGGAGCTGCAGGGCATCGCCCAGGACCTGGCCGCCGACCTGCGCCAGCACGACTGGATGATCGACTACGACGAGGCCGGCGCGATCGGCCGCCGCTACCGCCGCGAGGACGAGATCGGCACCCCGCTGTGCGTGACCGTGGACTTCGACACGATCGACGACCACGCCGTGACGGTTCGTGAGCGCGACACGATGGCCCAGGAGCGCGTCAGCCTGGACAAGGTGGCCGAGTATGTGGCCGAGCGTGTCGGCGAGAAGCGCGTGCGCTACCCGCAGGGACCGGTCTCCATCGTCGGCACCAAGGCCGCGGATGGCGGCCAGGACGTGGCCAAGGAGCAGGGCGTCGACGAGAGCGAGCCGGTGAAGGTGGCCGAAGCCGGCGGGCTGTACTGAGTCGAACACGTTCGAACGATAATGAGATGACGGGATCCAGTCCGGCAGGCGTCCGGTCTGGGTCCCGTCTCCGTGAATAAGGGGATGGGAATCCGGATATGTCAGAGGAAACCGTGATCGAATGCGCGGATGAAACCGTTTCGGTCGATCCACGTACCGACGCGAAGCCGACGTCCGCCGTGCGCATCGCCCCGGTCGATCTGGGGCCGGTGCATGTCGAGACCCCGGTGGTGCTCTCGCCGATGGCGGGCGTGACCAACTGGCCGTTCCGCGTGCTGTGCGAGGAATACGGCCCGGACGGACTGTATGTGGCCGAGATGATCACGGCCCGTGCGCTGGTGGCGCGCAATCCCAAGGCGTTGCGGCTGTGCCGCTTCGCGCCGGGGGAGAGGATCCGCTCGCTGCAGCTGTACGGGGTGAACCCCGGCATCGTGGAGCAGGCGGCGCGCATCGTGGTGGACGAGGACATGGCCGACCATGTGGACCTCAACTTCGGCTGTCCGGTGCCGAAGGTCACGCGCCGCGGCGGCGGTTCCGCCCTGCCGTGGAAAATCGATCTGTTCCGTGAGATCATCCAGCGGGTCGTACGCGTCTGCGACGAGGCGAACATTCCGGTGACCGCCAAGATCCGCGTCGGGATCGACCACGACCACGAGACCTTCCACGAGGCCGGCCATATCGCCCAGGAGGAGGGGTGCAAGGCGGTGACCCTGCACGCCCGGACCACCGCCGAATACTACGGCGGGCATTCCGACTGGTCCCGGATCGGCGAGCTGGTGAGCGAACTGGACATCCCGGTGTTCGGCAACGGCGATATCTGGGGTGCCGACGACGCGCTGGCCATGGTCGAGCAGACCGGGTGCGCCGGCGTGGCCATCGGCCGCGGCTGTCAGGGGCGACCGTGGCTGTTCGCCGACATCAAGCACGCGTTCGCCGGCAGCGGGGAGCGTACGAACCCCACGCTGGGTGAGGTCGGGCGCATCATCGTACGCCATGCGCAGCTGCTGACCGAGTTCTATGACGGTGACGAGCGGATGGCCGTGCACGACCTGCGCAAGCATGTGGCGTGGTATCTCAAGGGGTTCCCGGTCGGCGGGGCCACCCGTCGGGCGTTCATGGAATGCGAATCGCTGGCGGATGTGGAGCGCGAGGTGGCGCAGCTGGATCAGGACGCGCCCTATCCGGAGCGCGTGGTGGACAAGCCGCGCGGCCGGGTCCGCTTCCAGAAGAAGGTGCATCTGCCGTACGGCTGGCTGGACTCGCGGACGACCACGCACGAGGAGCGCGAGGCGCTGTTCGGCGACGATCCGATGGACGCCAGCTACTGATGGAGCACGGGAATCGCCGGGGACTGCAAAAGAGTTGTCAAAAAGCGGTACACGCTTGAGAATCTGCGTTGATTGTCAGGCCGACTGCGATAGAGTTATGCGTAACCGTGAGTGACAGGAGACTATGGTGAGCGAGATCGCCCAGACTGAATTCAACGACAAGACCAACATCAAGGTCGTCGGTGTCGGTGGAGCCGGCGGCAACGCCGTCAATCGCATGATCGCCGAAGGCCTGCAGAACGTGGAATTCGTGGCCGTCAACACCGACGCCAAGGATTTGCTGCGTTCCGATGCGGATGTGAAGATCTCTTTGGGGGACAACCAGAATCGTGGACTCGGCGCCGGTGCCGATCCCGAGCGTGGCATGAAGGCCGCCCAGGACCATCAGTCGGATATCGAGGAGGCCCTCAAGGGCGCCGATATGGTGTTCGTCACCTGCGGCGAGGGCGGCGGCACCGGTACCGGCGCCAGCCCGATCGTGGCCCGCGCGGCGCACCAGCAGGGGGCTCTGACCATCGCCGTGGTCACGCGGCCGTTTGCGTTCGAGGGCCCGCAGCGTGCCAACAAGGCAGAACTCGGCATCGAGAACCTGCGCAAGGAGGTCGATGCGCTGATCGTCATCCCGAACGACCGTCTGCTGGAGCTGTCCGATCGCTCCATCGGCATCGTGGAGGCGTTCAAGACCGCGGACAGCGCGTTGCTGGCGGGCGTGCAGGGCATCACGGATCTGATCACGCTGAACTCGTACATCCATGTGGACTTCGCCGATGTCACCGCCATCCTGCGCGGGGCGGGCACGGCGCTGTTCGGCATCGGTTCGGCCCGTGGCGAGGACCGCGCCACCAAGGCCGCAGAGATCGCCATCAGCTCGCCGCTGCTGGAGGAGAGCATCGAGGGCGCCCATGGCGCGCTGATCAACATCGCAGGCCCGAGCGACATCGGCCTGCAGGAGGCGGCCGCGGCCACGCAGCTGGTGCGCGACGCCATCCATCCGGAAGCGCAGATCATCTGGGGTCTGGCGCTCGACGACTCCTACGGGGACGAGGTCAAGGTCACCGTCATCGCGGCCGGCTTCGACTCGGCCAGCAAGAAGCAGGATGCGCAGGAGAAGATCACGCTGGCGCCGGCCGTGGCGTCCGCCCAACCTTCTCCGATCTCCGTTACGCCTGCGCAGCCGCAGGCCCCGGTCGTCACCGAGCAGACGACCCCGGCGTTCGCGCCGTCCACCGGGGATGCGGCGTCGCGGTCCTTCGACGAGACGACCGAGCATGACGTCATCTCGTCCAACGACCCCAGCGATCTCGACATCCCTGACTTCCTGCGCTGAATCGACGGACTGTAACGAAAGGAACCGTGATGGCTGGGTTTATGAAGAACGCGATGTCCTATCTGGGCATGACGGATGTCGTTGACGACGATCCGGTGCTTGACGAGGAGCCTGCCGAATCGTCGTTCGATTCGGATCATTCGGTCACGCCGATGACTTCGAACGCGTCGTCCGGTACCTCCGGGGCCTCCCGTGAATCGTCCACCAGCCCGTTCCCGGGGCGGGTCAGCCGCATCACGACGATTCACCCCAAGACCTACGACGAGGCGCAGATGGTGGGGCGTGCGTTGCGCGACGGCGTGCCGGTGGTGCTCAACCTGACCGGTGTGCCGGAGGCCGTTGCCTACCGGATCGTCGATTTCTCCGCCGGCGTGGTGTTCGGCGTGCGCGGCTCGATCGAACGGGTGACCCCGCGCGTGTTCCTGCTGAGCCCGGCGAACATCAAGGTGGACGAACCGCAGACGTCCAAGTCGACCCACGACCTGTTCTCGGACTGACGGCTCACTGTTCGTTATCAGCTTGTCCCCGGTTCTCTTGGTAGGCTGGGGACATGCTGTTATTTGTCCTCGCACGCATCATCGATTGGCTGATCGGTGCGTATATCACCGTATTGCTGATCCGGATGGTGCTGGATTGGGTGGCGGTGCTGGCCCCGCGGTGGCGTCCGCGTGGCGTGGTGTTGTCGCTGATCGGGGCGGTCTATACGCTCACCGATCCGCCCCTGAGGTGGTTAAGGCGCTATATTCCGCCGATTCCCATGGGTCCGATATACTTCGACGTCAGCTTCATCGTGCTGTATTTCGCTCTGATCGTGTTGCGGATTCTCCTTTAATGGCATGTGTAATGGCGTTCTGCACAGGGGGCGTGCTAGCATCGTAGGTTGAGTACGTACATAGCGAGGCACTATGCCTGAAGCGAGGTGCAAGATTTATGGCTCTGTTGACGCCGAAGGACATTAGGGAGCATACGTTCCGAACCGTTCGCCTGAAGGAAGGCTATGATGTCGACGAGGTCGACGACTTCCTGGATCAGGTCACCGAAACCGTTGAAGCGCTGGGCCGTCAGGCCATGCAGGGCAGCCAGTCCACGCAGTCGCTCGGTCCGGATGTTGCCAGCCTGAACACCAAGATCTCCGAGCTGACCGCGCAGGTGCAGTCGCTGCAGGAGGAGAACGAGGGCCTGAAGACCGCCGCGGCGAACGCCGGTGCCCAGTCGGCGCAGGTCGATGCCGCGCAGCTGACCGAGGCCCAGGAGAGCAACCGTGCGCTCTCCGCCCAGAACGAGCAGCTCAAGGGGCAGGTGGATCGTCTGAGCGCTCAGATCGATCAGCTGACCGCCCAGGCCGCGCAGGCTTCCGGCAACGAGGATGTTGCCGCGCAGCTGGTTTCCGTGCAGCGCGAGCGTGATGAGTTCCGCTCCCGCGTCGAGGATCTCTCCCGCCAGCTGGCCGCCGCCCAGCAGCAGGCCGGCGCCGCCGCCCAGCAGGCCCAGCGGGTTGACGAGCTGGCGCGTCAGCTGAAGGAATCGCAGGATCGCGAGGCGCAGCTGCGCGAGCAGGTGGCCAAGGTGGAACCCGCCGCAGAGACCGGCAGCCTGCAGAAGATCGCCGGCGCCGCCGCGGCCGCCACCACCGAACCGGAGCGCGCCACCGCCATGCTGACGCTGGCCATGCAGCTGCACGACCAGTACGTGGACAAGGGCAAGGCCAAGGCCAAGGAGATCACCGACACGGCTCAGGCTCGTTACGAGCAGACCGTTGACAAAGCCAACGATTATTCCACGCGCACCCGCACCGAGGCCGACGATTACAGCCAGCGTGTACATGCCGAGGCTGATGAATATTCGGATCGTACGCGCGCCGACGCTGACAGCTACGCGGTCAAGACCCGTCAGGATGCCGACACCTACATGCAGAACAAGCATGTGGAGGGCGACCAGTACTCCGAGGCCAAGCATCAGGCGGCCGACCAGTACGAGGCCGAGGTCCAGCGCCGCGCTGCCGAGTACGATCAGAAGACCCGTACCGCCGCCGAGACCTATGCCGAGGAGGTCCGCAACAACCTGGAGACCCAGAGCAAGGTCATCGAGGGCAACATCCAGAGCCTGAAGCATTTCGAGAGCGAATACCGCGCTCGACTGACCGAGTTCCTCGGCCAGCTGGTCTCCCAGGTCTCGGATACGAACAACTTCAATCAGGTCGAGCAGAACTGACCTGACCGGAGCTGATACCGTATGACTGTGAGTCAACAAAGACGGCTGCGCACACGCGTGGCCGTCTTTGCGTGTATTGCGATTGTCGGATTGGTCCTTGACCAGGGCACCAAGCTATGGGCGCTGCAGGCGTTGGCCGATGCCGGCACGGTGCCGGTGATCCCCGGACTGCTGTCGTTCACGCTGGTATTCAACCCGGGTATGTCATTGGGGCTATTCTCCTCCGCCACCTGGGCGATTTCATTGCTGGCCGCCGTGGCGTGCGTGCTGCTGGCTGTCGGCGCGTTGAAAGCCGTTAGACTGGCATGGACCGTGGTGCTCTCCGTGGCGTTCTCCGGTGCGTTGGGCAATCTGATCGATCGTGTGGCGTACGCGGACGGGTTCCTCGACGGCAAGGTGGTGGATTTCCTCAACTACGGATGGTCCGTGGGGAACGTGGCGGACATCCTTCTTGTGGGTGCGGGCATTGCGGTGGTTGTGCTGTTGGTGCTGGGGGTGCCCTTCAACGAATCGGATTGTGGCGAGGAGCAGCGATGACCCATCTGGCACCGGCTCCCGACGCGCTGATCGGCAAACGGTTCGACGTTGCCGTGGCCAAGATGCTTGGCATCTCACGGGCGAAGGCGTCCGACCTGGTTGCCGGCGGGCAGGTGCGCATATTGGGGCGTGACGTAGCGAAATCGGGAATATTGCAGGTCGGCGACATGGTGGAGTTCGACCTGCACGAGGAACGCCGCGAGTCCGAACCCATCGCGGAAGACATGCGCGTCGTCTATGAGGACGACGATGTCGTAGTTGTGGACAAGCCGGTAGGCGTCGCCGCGCACGCTTCGGTGGGATGGACCGGTCCCACGGTGCTCGGCAGTCTGCTGGACCGCGGGGTGCATATCACCTCGTATGGTGCGCCCGGGCGGCAGGGGATCGTGAGCCGGCTGGACGTCGGCACCTCCGGACTGATGCTGGTGTGCAAGTCGGAGCTGGCGTACAAGGAGATGCGGCGGCAGTTCGCCGAGCATGAGGTGGTCAAGACCTACCATGCCTTGGTTCAGGGCAACCTCAAGGAGGATAGGGCCACTATCGATGCGCCGATCGGGCGTGCCAAGGTGTCCGATTTCCGCTTCACCGTAACCCCTGCCGGCAAGGAGGCGGTCACGCATTGGGATGTGATGGAGCGTTTCGGCGAGGCCACGCTGGTGAGCGTGAACCTGGAGACCGGGCGTACCCATCAGATCCGTGTACATTTCTCCTCCATCGGGCATCCGCTGGTGGGCGACCCGATGTATGGGGCGAATCCGGTGATGGCGGCCGAGCTGGGTCTGGAACGCCAATGGCTGCATGCGGTGCAGTTGGAGTTCCGGCATCCCCGCACGCACGTATGGACCACCGTCACGTCGACGTATCCCGCCGATTTGGAGCATGCGCTAGAGCAGCTGCGTGCCCAGCACGCCGAGTAACGGCACCGCGCCCACGACGACGGCGTATATCGCCATCCAACGGCCGCACGAACGGCGGCAGAGCGTGATGGTGCCCAGAATGAGAGACGCCATGGCAGCGACCACCGTCAGCCAGCCGGTCGCCAACAGCGACACCATGAGCAGGGCGCCCCAGGGGGAGTATCCGCCGGAGAGCAACATCCACGTCTGAAACGCTGTACCCAGCAGGCCGAGCGTGGTGCACACGGCCGCCACCAACGTCGCTATGGTGATGATATTTGGTTTACCGGGCGATATGTGTTGTCTGGTCATGATGATGACGGTAGACGGGACGTGCCGCCGATGTCCAGATGATTCGGGCAATGTGGTCGAACGATACCGGTTATCCACATGCCCGGCGTGTCGTCGCGGCTATGATGAGGGTAGGCGTCGAGTCCGGGAGGGCGGCATGGTAGGCAGGAAAACACGCAGCACCAATGAGATTCTGGTGGGTATCCTGAACGAGCTGGCCGAGCATACCGATTCGGAACATGGCCTGACGGTCAAGGAGTTGAGCGATCGTGTCGGGGCGACCGAGAAGACGGTGCACGCCCACCTGCAGCTATTGGAGACTCAACGTCCCATGGGTCGGACGGTTCGGCGTCTGACCGCAGCCGATATGCGTCAGGCGGACAGTGCCGATGCGCGCCCCGGATGGTGTATGGAGCCTGCGATCGATGTGGCCGAGCTGCGTCTGTTCGGTGACGGACTGGCATTGTCCCGCATCGATGAGGAGTATGCGCGGGAGTCCTATGATCGATTGCGCGTTCTCGCGGGATTCGCCGGCGCGCATTCACAGGGGTTGCGGAACATACGGGTACCCAAGCCGTACAATCGTGAGTTCCTGTCGAATGTCGAGAATCTGGACGAGGCCATCAGCGGGAAACGCGTGGTGTGCTTCCGGATGTGCGATTACGCGGTGGACGGCAGCCTGACGCTGCGCATCGATTCGGAAAGCGGCAAGCCGCGGGAATACCGTGCCGACCCGTATCAGATGACGTACCGCAACGGCATGTACTACCTGCTCTGCCATATGCATGGCAAGAACGGCGTGGCATTCGCGCATGTCGACAGGATTCGCGACCTGCGGATTGTGGAGGGTATGCGGCAGGAGTGCCCGTTGGAGGAGCTGCACGCACCGGATGGCTCCCTGTTCTCGTTGGCGGATTATCTGGCGGAACGCCTATATCCATGGACAGGCCAGGCCGAGGACATCCTGATGCATGTCAGCAGCCTGTCATGCATCTATGACTGGTTCGAGCGTCCCTCGGTCAGCCGGGTGGATGCGCGCACGTATGAGGTCGCCGTGCATGCCGACCCGCAGACCGTGTTGTGGTGGGCCCTCCAATACTCCGATAACGTCGACATCGATATTGTGCAGCCCCAGTCGTTGCGCGACGCCATGGCCGCCGTGGGCCGACGTCTGGTCGAACGATACGGCAGCGGCTCCGGTGAAGATGACGTCTGACAGGATGCCGGTGGATATGCCATGCGGCGGAAGCGCCAGAAGCGGGAGGACGCCGCTGCGAACGCTTCCGTTTGCGTGGCATGCTATGCCATGATGCCGAGTTCCCGTTTGGCGAACTGGGCTGTCATGGATTGTCCGGTGAGCGTGGCGATGACGGCAAGTCGGGTGAGGGCGCCTTTGAGGGGGCGGATGTCGTCGGGGTACTGCTCGACGAGCAGGTTAATGGTCTCGGCGGGGATGTCGTATCCGTGCATGGTGGCCGTCATGCGCAGGATTGCCGTTCTGGTTTCGAGCGATGGAGCGTTAAGCCCCACCACGATGCCTGATTGCAACCGGGCAATGAGCGACTGTTGGAATCCTTTGAGGTTTTTGGGTGCGACGTCGCTGGCGATGACGATGCGTTTGCCGGCTTGGTAGAGGCTGTTGAAGGTGTGGAAGAACTGTTCGAGGGTGTGGAAGAACTGTTCGAGGGTGGCCTCCTTGCCGCCGAGGAATTGGATGTCGTCGATGAGCAGGACGTCGACCTGGCGGTAGCGTCGGTTGAATTCGGCGATGCGGCCCTGGCTTTGGTTGGGGTTCTGGAGGGCGTCGATGAATTCGTTGGTGAATTCCTCGGATGTGACGTAGCGTACCTTGAGGGTGGGGTCCTTGACGAGGGCGTAGTTGCCGATGGCGTTGAGCAGGTGGGTTTTGCCCAGTCCTGATCCGCCGTAGATGCATAGGGGGTTGAAGTCCTGGCCGGATCCTTCGGCGACGGCGAGGGCGACGGTGCGTGCGAAGCGGTTGGAGTCGCCGGGCACGAACGTGTCGAATGTCGCATTCTTATTCAGATGCGTCTGAGGATCCGTGAGCGGATTCAGTTGGTGGACGAGGGCGATTCGTTGGAAATTCGGCGGCATGGGGACCAGTTCCTTTCCTATCTGTACGGTTGTCGTTGCTGAGGTTGTGTTGTGACATCCATTGTCGGAACGGTGGCTCGATGTCGGTACATATGTACCGACATCGGTGGCGTTCTGCGTTTGTGTGCTATGAGTTTCAGAACCGAAGATTCGTTCGTGTCCGCGGCGAATGATTTCGCAGAAGTTATTCTCGATGGGAGACAAGATTGACAGTTGGAAACGGAACTGGGGTAGCTCTGACAAAGCTTCCTGCAATCCATCCAGCGAATTCATGATACGTGAACGGAATGGTTGCGGACTGCGAGAATAGTGATTCCAGCAAGAACCGTCACCTGCAAAATACTGAGGTGTGAATGTTGTTGTGCTTTGTGTGCCTGCGGTATACAGGGCGTCGATAACTTCCAGTGCGACCATGAAGCTGTCCCAGATATAGAAGTATGCCACTTCATTGTTGAGAATAAGCGTATCGAAATGGAACTCCTGCCCTGACGCTTTGTCGACGAAGATTAGATTGGCTGCATTATAGTCGACGAACGCGAGCGGTGTGGTGGTGAAGGATACGAATTCATTGATAAACATTGTGCGGCTAAGACCATTATCAAATTCGACCGTTACTTGGTCCCAATCCCAGGCAATGCTGGATAACCAGTCGAGTATTACATCCTTTACTCGCTGTTCTTTGGCTCGTAGCCACGCGTCCGAGTGGGGGAAGTGTCCGGGGCGATCGCAGGGATCATAGACCATGCACCAGAACGCAAAGTCGAATTCGTCATCATGCTGTTCGATGTAGTTTTCCCAAAGAAGATCTTCGTCCGAAACGGGATTCATAATCATCCTTCCGCAGCGATATGTGGCGATTGCGTTGGATAAGACGGTACAGCGAAGAATCCAGAAATGGTAGATATCTACCGTTGGTAGTGTGTCGGGCGGATACTGGGTAACACCCAACGTGGACCAACTGAGGTAAGGTGGAATCTATGGCTGGATCAGGTAGTGACTTCGTGCAACTGCACAACCATACGCATTACTCGTTGTTGGATGGTGCGTCCAAGATTCCCGATCTGGTGCGGCGCACCAAGGAACTGGGCATGACGGCCGTCGGCATCGCCGACCACGGCAACATGCACGGCGCGTATGAGATGTGGAGCGAGGCCGTCAAGGTCGGCGTCAAGCCGATCATCGGCATCGAGGCCTACACCACGCCGGAGACGGCGCGTCAGGACAAATCCCGCGTGCACTGGGGCACCGAGGCGCAGCGTTCCGATGACGTCTCCGGCGGCGGTCTGATCGCCCATCTGACGTTGTGGGCGGAAACCGATGAGGGTCTTAAGAACCTGATGAAGGCATCGTCTGTGGCCAACCTGGAAGGCCGCGTGATGCGCTATCCGCGTATGGACTCCGACGTGCTCTCCACGTACTCCAAGGGCGTGATCTGCGGTTCCGGCTGCCCGTCGGGCATCATCCAGACCCGTTTGCGCCTTGGCCAGTTCGACGAGGCCTTGCGGTACGCCGGTGAGCTGCAGGACATCTACGGCCGCGACAACTTCTATATTGAGCTGATGGACCACGGTCTGAAGATCGAGACCCAGGTGACCAATGAGTTGCTGGAGATCGCCAAGAAGCTCAACGCGCCGCTGCTGGCCACGAACGACTCCCACTATGTGCTGGAGGAGGACCGCGGCGCGCAGGACGCGATGCTGTGCATCAACTCCGGTTCGCGGCTGGATGACCCCGACCGTTTCAAATTCGACGGATCCGGCTACTACCTGAAATCCGCCGAGGAGATGCGTGCGCTGTTCAAGGATTTGCCTGAGGCCTGCGACAACACCCTTGAAGTGGCAGAACGCTGCAATATCATGTTCGACGACGGCGAGGACGGCGCCTTCATGCCTCAGTTCCCCTGCCCCGAGGGGTGGGATGAGACCTCCCTGTTCCTCAAGCAGGTCGAGGAAGGTCTGGAGACGCGATATAAGGGCAATGTGCCGCTGGACGTGTTGAAGCAAGCCGACTACGAATGCGGCGTGATCTGCCAGATGCAGTTCTGCGGTTACTTCCTGGTCGTGGCGGATTACATCAACTGGGCCAAGAACAACGGCGTGATGGTCGGCCCCGGCCGTGGCTCCGCCGCAGGTTCGATGGTGGCCTATGCGATGGGCATCACCGAACTGGATCCGTTGCAGCATGGTCTGATCTTCGAACGCTTCCTGAACCCCGAACGTGTCTCCCTGCCGGATATCGACACCGATTTCGACCCGGAAGGCCGCATGCACGTGCTGGACTACGTGGCTGATAAATACGGCCATGACAAGGTGGCCCAATGCGTGATCTATGGCACCATCAAAACCAAGCAGGCTCTGAAGGACTCCGCCCGCATCATGGGTTACGCGTTCTCCGTCGGCGAGCATGTCACCAAGGCGCTGCCTCCGAGCAAGAACGGCAAGGACGCCAGCCTCAAGGAAATCTTCGACCCGACGTCCAAACGATACGCGGAGGCACGTGAGTTCCGTGAAATGTATGAGTCGGAGCCGGATGCACACCGCATCGTGGACGAGGCCAAGGGCATCGAAGGCCTGATTCGCCAGACCGGTGTGCACGCCTGCGCCACCATCATGGGCTCCGAACCGATCACCGACACGTCCCCGCTGCTGGAACGCACCGACGGCACGGTCACCACCACCTTCGAATACCACACCTGCGAAACGCTGGGCCTGGTGAAAATGGACTTCCTGGGCTTGTCCAACCTCACGGTCATCCGAGATACGCTGCGTAACATTGAACGCAACGGTAAACCGGCCATCGACTACCGAGAGATTCCGCTGGACGACAAGGAAACCTACCAGCTGCTCTCGCGCGGCGATACGCTCGGCGTCTTCCAGCTCGATTCTGACGGTATGCGCTCGCTGCTCAAAAGCCTGAAGCCGGACAACTTCAACGACATCTCGGCACTGATCGCCCTGTACCGACCAGGCCCGATGGATGTCGATTCGCACAACAACTACGCCAAGCGCAAGAACGGCCTGCAGAAGATCACGCCTATCCATCCGGAGGTGGCCGAGGCGCTGGCGCCGGTGCTGGACGAGACCTACGGCCTGATCGTGTATCAGGAGCAGGTGCAGTCGTCCGCGCGTATCCTGGCCGGATATTCGCTCGGCCGAGCCGACGTGCTGCGTCGAGCCATGGGCAAGAAGAAGCCCGAGGTGCTGGCCAAGGAGCAGGTGCCGTTCTTCGCCGGCATGAAGGAGCACGGCTATTCCGAGGAGGCGGCCCAGGCTGTCTGGGACATCTTCGTGCCGTTCGCCGGCTACGCGTTCAACAAGTCGCATTCCGCCGCCTACGGTCTGATCTCCTATTGGACCGCGTATCTGAAGACCCATTATCCGGTGGAGTTCATGGCTGCCCTGCTGCAGAACGAACGCACCAACAAGGACAAGACGGCGCTGTACCTCGGTGAGGCGCGGCGCATGGGCATCCAGGTGCTGCCGCCTGACGTCAACGAATCGGTGCTGGAATACTCCGCCGTCGGCGATGTCGTCCGTTTCGGCCTGGGCGCGATTCGCAACGTCGGCGACCAGCCGGTGGCTGACATCATCGCGGAGCGTAGCGGCCCGCGTGGCAAGTTCGTGAATTTCATGGATTTCATCCGTCGTGTGCCGTTGAGCGCGTTGAACAGGCGTCTGGTCGAATCCCTGATCAAGGCGGGCGCCTTCGACTCCATCGATCCGAACCGGCGGGCGCTGTACCAGATCCACGAGGCGGCCATCGACTCGGTGGTCGGACTCAAGCGCAAGCAGGCGGAAGGACAGTTCGACCTGTTCTCCGATGTCGACGGTGGCGATGCCGAGGACATGGGCGATGCCGGTGTCACCGTGCCGGACGTGGAGGAATGGGACAAGAAGACCAAGCTCAACTTCGAGCGCGAGATGCTGGGCCTGTATGTGTCCGACCATCCCCTGAGCGGCATGCAGGCCGTGCTCGCCAGCCTGCGGGAGATGTCGATTGCGCACCTGATCGACCGCGCCAAGACCATGCCCGACCGCATGCAGGTCACCATAGCGGGCCTCGTGACCGGTGTGGACCGGCGTGTCTCCAAGAAGGGCAACGCATGGGCCATCGTCACGATCGAGGATATGGAAAGCTCGATCCAATGCATGTTCTTCGGCAAGGTGTACGAGGCGGCGGCCGCCGATCTGGCCATCGACACCGTGGTGCGCATCCGCGGCATGGTGGAGGTGCGCGACGAGAGCGTGAGCCTGCGCGCCACCGAGATGGACGTGCCGACGCTGGAGTCGGTGGACGAACGTCCGCTCGTCATCACGCTGCCGCAGGTGGCACTCAACCGTGCCCACGTCATGCAGCTGGGGCAGATCCTGACCAACCACCCCGGCTACTGCGAGGTCAAGCTCGCCATCGTGGACGACAAGGGCAACGCGCAGGTGCTGACCTTCGGCGACCGGTTCCGCGTCAAACGCGACACCTCGCTATTCGCCGAGATCAAGATCCTCTTTGGTCCCAGCTGCCTGCCGGCAGCCTGAGTCCGAATGAATCTATGAATTGAAGCAGTCCCGAACCGCTGTCCCCCCCTCATACATTGGAAATACGAAAGGAGTCGTATGTTTACCTTTGGCATCGATGACAATCAATCCGTCGCCACTCTCTATGATGAGGATGGCGGTGCCGCGCTGACTCTTACCACCATTCCTCTTACAGACATCGACAGGTTCCCGGCCACCCGCGTGATCCCCGCTCCTGGTGTCAGCGACGACGATGCTCTGAAGCAGATTGCGGAGGCTCTTCTCTCGTTTCTCAATATGAACAGCTTCATTCACATCGATCCCTCGGATGTCCTCCAGGCCTGTACATCCGCAACTGTGCACGTTGTGCGATTCCGCGCAGAAAACGATGCGAACAAGGCGTTCTCGGATGCGCTCGCCTTGCAGAGCATTAACCCGACGCGTTGCGATGGCGCTCTGGTCAATATTGACGCTCCTAACGATATTCTTCTCTCGACTGCTTCGTCATTGGTTGACGTTGTAAGGGATGCGATTCAGCCCGATGCCCAGATTATATGGGGCATGGCATTGGATTCCCAACGGGATGATATCATTGTCACTGCCATTCTTGCGAAGAAGGAAGAACTGTGAATGAGTCGGAGTGGGTGTTATGGCATGTGCCAGCGATGCCTCCACGATGAAGAACAACCCAACAAGACAAGGAGAACCAATGATTGGGACGAATGCACCTATTCGATTCTGTGAATGGATCGGACTGGACGATGAGCAGTTGAAGGATTACGTCATTCGACTGAACGGCAGCAATCCTGCGTGGTTCAATGTGGTTGATGCCTATTATTCCGCGCATGACACATTGATGGAGTGGGTGTTCACCAAGCAGTGGCCTGGGGAGAGGGTTAAGGGGGCCATCAAGCAGAAGAAAGTCCTGCAATTCCTCCAATTACAGCCGGATGATTCGACGAAGTGGATGTTCATCGGTGCTTTCGAAGTTCTTGATGAGTATCAGAAGGAAGACGGTACTGTGGCGTACCACTACCGCGAGATTCCGAAATACGCTCCGCTGGACGCCCGGGCCGTGGTGTACTACAAGAGGGAACGGGGAGACACTCAGTTCGTCAATGATTTGGGCAGCAATGAAAAACGGCGTGAGCAGTTCCTAGAGACGATGACTTTGGACTATGTCGCCCAATCACCGATCTCCGCGCTTCCCTTCCCCGGCTTCGAGAACGTGCGTCTGACCTACCGGCAGCTGGTCGCCGCGGTGGAGAACGACGTGTGGAAGTCCGCGTTGGGCAGCGTGCAGGCAGTCTATTTGCAGACTGATCGGCGTACCGGATGGCATTACGTCGGTTCCGCATATTCGCATAAGGGTGCCGAGCGTGGGCTGCTCTCGCGTTGGATGGAGTACGTCTACGGTGACCATTCCGGCGGTAACAAGCGACTCAAGGAACTTGGTGCCCAGTATATCGAAGACAACTTCCAGTATTCTATTCTGGAAATCTTCGACATGAACGCGTCGCCGAAGAGCATCATCGACCGGGAACATTGGTGGATGGACACCCTCGGCTCGGTGTACCACAGCGATGACGAGCAGCCTCACGGATACAACTCCGTCGCCGAGCGCAGCAACAACCTAGTCGACTGAATTCTGCCCTTTCTCTCTGCGACTAGAAGTTCGCATGAGAAGTACGGCATCATATCTAGGGTTGGAACCTGATTAGTTCCAACCCTAGATGCTACATTGGTGGAATTCATACAGTGGTCGATGCCCGACAACTCGCTGCTACTTTCGGCCTTTAACGGTACCTGGGCATCACCATTCTTGCGACACCGCAAGTAGTGCGGTAATGCGGAATGTGCTGCTGATTTCGGTGAAACGCACGCCGAACGTGAAGGTGGCCTGATCCTTGAGATGCCGTCGAAGACTTTTAACAGCTGAAGAGAGTTCCGCTTCGGAGACATTTTTCGGGCAAACAATAGAAAATAGCGTTCGTGTGACTGCACCGACAGGGATGTTCGAATCGGAGAGCTTGGCATCCAGTGCTCTGCCGATGGCATCGGGAGAGTCGCACTCAAAGCAGATGGTTGCCGTCGGAGCTTCTCTGCAGGCACGGCAGATGTCGCTGACATCCACATGGATGTAGCTGTTTGGATTGGTGATATCGTCTAGTGCGGCGATGGCATGCTGCAATGTCGTTTCTGGAGTCTCATCGGGAATAGGAATGAGACTCACGAGTGCGTCAGACATGGTTTTCTTTCCGGGAGAAGGGGCCGCAACCGTTATTTCCCGTTCCATGCCGAGGGTAGCGTCAACCAGTTTGATGACATGGCCGCCGTTTGTTTCACTTGTGATGTCAATCTGTTGCATTGTCATGGTTGTTCCTTCCCTTCGTTTGTCTAAAGGTGATGGCGAAGACGAACGTCGATGTGACACGATTCGGCTTCAGAGTCGGCATCGTGTGTATTTCTTATTCGCCAGCTTTCTATCTTTTATAAAAGATAACACGAATTCA
>LBJMJ02800__coassemble_597_pt1 | contig 54255 bp, 44 predicted proteins | sample LBJMJ02800__metabat2_low_PE_009 | metagenome-assembled genome bin LBJMJ02800
TGCCATCAGACACCACCGTGCCATCAGACACCACCGTGCCATCAGACACCACCGTACCGTCGGCCAGCAGGGTACGGTCGACCGCCACAACAGGCGTGCTCGCCACCGCACCGACCGCATGCGCCCCACACTTCGATGCCGACGACTGCGCGGACCCGGCCGGACGTGAGGTTTCGACAGATGCACGCCTTGCGTCCCGCGTGGCCAGTATGTCGGCGTACCGCCAGGCGCCCGGTCTGATGCCACGCAGCCACGCGATCTCCTGACGTGCGGACGTACCATTCAACGCACGCCGCACGGCGGGCACGTCGAATCTGCGGTGCATCACCACTGCTGCCACCGCCAGCGCCACGGCCATCACCAGCCATACCACGGCAGCCATCCCCAACCATTCATAACCGCTCATTGCAGATCCCCCTTATGATCCATATACGCGTTCTCAATGGCCTGCAGCACCACAGGCACGCTCCCCAACGCCCGGTCTCTGGCGTCATCATGCGCATCAGCCGTGGTGTCGGTCGTTTCGGCCACGTCGCCGGCCCGAGCGCACAGCCGCTCCATATCCTTCCGAGGAACACCGTCCGCCCGGAATTTCCGCGGATAGGTGAGCAGGGCATCCAATGCCAGATTCGCCGCCTCCAGACGGATCACCTCGCTCCGCTGCGCCGAGGCCGACTCCACCAGCCGCTGCAGCAGCCCGAAATACGGCTGGTACCGACCGCCGTCATGACCTTCGTTGATCAACGGCACGATACGCACGTTGAATTCCGCGATACCCGCATAGATGCCGGCGAGAGCCGTCTCTTCGAACGTTTCGGTCTCCGCGGCATCGCGCATCCATGGCGCGGCCGCACGGATCCGCGCCATGCGTAATCCCTCAGCATCGGCGTCGTTCGGTTCCACGGCGTAGTAGTACCAGTACAGCCGCCCCGTGTCGAAGCACAGCTGCGCCCATGCGGTCCGGTCCGACCGTAGTGCGTCGGCGTGACGGTTGAGCAATGCCGTATATATCGTCTCCTCGGACTGGGAGAACACGCCATCCGCCGTATACCGGTCAATCAGATGCCGATACGGTTCGATCCTTCCGGGCAGGATCTCGGCGGCGCGGCGGCACGCCTGTTCCGCGACGGGATCGGCGGAGGCCTGCTCGGCCTGACGCATCCAATGCGTGTAGTCGCCGTTTCGTTCATGGTCCGCTGCCAGCAGCGAGCCCGCGGACAACGCCAGGCACGCGACCGAAGCGGCGGCGGTTCCAGCGAAGATACGCCACCGGCGCAGCAGCGTCCGCCGTCTGGAACGCTCCCCGTCCCGGCAGTGCCCGAGCGCATAGGCGAATTCGGCGCAGGATGCGTACCGCTGCTGCGGATCCGGGGAGGTTGCCTTGGCGATCACATATTCCAACCCCGTGGACAGTTCTGGGCGAATCCGGCGGACCGGCACGATGCCCTCGCGCGGATGCACGCCCGTCAGCAGCTGGAACAGCGTGGCCCCCAGCGCATGGATGTCGACACGGGCATCCAGTACACCGCCGGGTTCGAACTGCTCCGGCGCACCATACCCCGGCGTGCCCAATCGCCGGCCGTCGCCGATGCCGTCACGGTTCTCGCCGGTCTCCCCCTGTTCGATGGCGATGCCGAAGTCGATGAGTTTGACCATGCCTTCCGGCGTCAGCATGACGTTGGAGGGTTTCATATCGCGGAACACCACCATCGGCGTACGGCGATGCAGGTAATCCAGCACATCGCACAGCTGGATGCCCCAATCCACCACCAGCGCCTCGTCCTGCGGCCCCTCGCGCTCCAGCAGGGTGCGCAACGTCTGCCCCTCCACGAAATCCATGACCACGAACACACCCGTATCGTCGTCGATCAGGTCAACGATGCGCGGGATCGCGGGATGGTCCAGACGCGCGATCATCTCCGATTCCACCGTCAGACTGCGCAGCATCACGTCACGCCGCTCCGCCGAGCCGGCGTCGCGCATCTGTTTGACCGCCCACCGCCGGTTCAGTGATGCGTCCATAGCCAGATACACCGTCGACATGCCTCCGATGCCGACCTGCGTCAGGATGCGGTACCGTCCCCCGACCAATGTCCCCTCAGCTACCATGACGATTGCCTTTCCACATGCGTTGCCTGTACCCCGTAGCTCCGCATGTGGCCGGATGAACGGTGCAGCCGGCTCCATGTCTTTCCCCCACTGCCAATGTACGGGCATGGCCGCCGCCGTGTCAACCAGTCCGCGGACACACCGGCCACCTGGGCCGCAAACCCCGCGTCCCGCAACGCTCCCGGAGCGACACGCCGCATATACGACGAGGGCGCACCCCATCGGGATGCGCCCTCAAGTCACCGCACGGCCGTCAGCCGGCCGTCTGCGGTCACAGGCTCAGATCGCCCAGATCGCCCAGGTCGGCGCCGGAGAAGTCGGCGCCGCCGAAGTCCTCTTGGCCGCCCTGATCATTCAGGAAATCGTCCGGGTTGAAGTCGTCGCCGAGCTTCAGGTCGCCGAAGTCGATGCTGGAGAAGTCCACATCGCTCAGGTCGGCGTCGGAGAAGTCGGTCGCCTCGTCGCCGCCCAGACCGAAGTTCGGGTAGATCGTCTCGCGGATCGCCTTGTCCGGCTCCACCACCGCGTTGCGGTAGCGTGCCAGGCCGGTGCCGGCCGGGATCAGCTTACCGATGATCACGTTCTCCTTGAGGCCCTTCAGGTCGTCTTCCTTCTGGCTCAGGGCCGCCTCGGTGAGCACGCGCGTGGTCTCCTGGAAGGAGGCCGCGGACAGCCACGAGTCGGTGGCCAGCGACGCCTTGGTGATGCCCATGAGCTCCGGACGGCCGGCGGCGGGCTTGCCGCCGTTCTTCACGGCCTCCATGTTCGCCTCGCGGAACTTCGCCTGGTCCACCAGCTCGCCCGGCAGCAGCTTGGTGTCGCCGGAGTCGATCACGGTGATGCGGCGCAGCATCTGGTGCACGATGACCTCGATGTGCTTGTCGTGGATGTCGACGCCCTGCGAACGGTATACGTTGTGCACCTCCTCCACGATATTGACCTGGGCGGCACGCGGGCCGAGGATGCGCAGGATCTTCTTGGGATCCACGGAACCCTCGATCAGCTGGGTGCCGGCCACCACGTGGTCGCCGTCCTTGACCAGCATCGGCGCGCGACGGGTCACCGGGTAGGTGATCGGCTCGACCGTGGAATCGTCCGGGGTCAGCGTGACCTGACGGCCGCGGTCGGTGTCCTCCACCTTCACGATGCCGGCGAACTCGGCGATCGGCGCCTCACCCTTCGGGGTACGGGCCTCGAACAACTCGGTGACACGGGGCAGACCCTGGGTGATGTCGGACGCCGAGGCGACGCCGCCGGAGTGGAACGAACGCAGCGTCAGCTGGGTACCAGGCTCGCCGATGGACTGGGCGGCCACGATGCCGACGGCCTCGCCGACGTCCACCAGCTTGTTGGTGGCCAGCGACCAGCCGTAGCACTTGGCGCACACGCCGCGCTTGGATTCGCAGGTCAGCACGGAACGGGCCTTGACCTCCTCCACGCCGTGGGCCACCAGGTCGTTGAGCACATCCATCGACAGCGCGTCGCCGGCGTGGTACAGCACGGTCTCGTTGTCGGCGGGGTCGATGACGTCGGCGGCGAGCAGGCGCGAGTACGGGCCACCGTCGGCGGCCTTGACGAGCACCAGGTTGCCGTTGTCGTCACGCTCGGCGACCTTCATCGCCAGACCGCGCTTGGTGCCGCAGTCCTCCTCGCGGACGATGACCTCCTGCGAGACGTCCACGAGTCGACGGGTCAGGTAGCCCGACTCGGCGGTACGCAGTGCGGTATCAGCCAGACCCTTGCGCGCGCCGTGCTGGGAGATGAAGTACTCCAGCACGGACAGGCCGTCGCGGTAGTTCGACTTGACCGGACGGGGGATGATCTCGCCCTTCGGGTTGGCCACCAGGCCTCGCATACCCGCAATCTGGCGGATCTGCATCCAGTTGCCTCGAGCGCCGGACTGGACCATGATGTTCACGTTGTTGTCATCATGGAAGTTCTCACGCATGGCGTCGGCCACCTTGTCGGTGCACTCGGTCCACAGGTTGATGAGCTCCTGACGGCGCTCCTCGTCGGTCAACAGACCCATGTCGTACTGGGAGTTGACCTTGGAGGCCTCCTCCTCGTACGAGTGGACGATGTCCTCGCGCTCCGGAGGGGCCACGATGTCGGAGTACGCCATCGTGACGCCGGACCACGGCGCGCGCGTGAAGCCCAGATCCTTCAGGGCATCCAGCGTGGCGGCCACCTGGGCGGTGGAGTAGCGGGTCGCGATGTCGTCGACGATCTTGGAGAGCTTGCCCTTGGGCACCTGCTCGTTGACGAACGGGTAGTCGGTCGGCAGCGTCTCGTTGAACAGGATGCGGCCGTAGCTGGTGGCGAACAGGACGGAACCGTCCTTGAAGCGCTCCTCGCAGACCGTGTCCGGGCTGCCCGGCTCGGCGTCCACCACCTTGAGCTCGCGCGGCTCCCAATCCTTGGGCAGTGTGAAGTCCTCGGGCAGGCGAATCAGCACCATGGACTGCATGTCGATCTCGTGCAGGTCAAGCGCCATCTGGGCCTCGGCCAGCGACGAGAACACGCGGCCCTGGCCCTTGGCACCCTCGACCACGGTCGACAGGTAGTACAGGCCGAGGATCATGTCCTGGGACGGCATGGTGACGGTGTGGCCGTCGGCCGGCTTCAGGATGTTGTCGGAGGCGAGCATCAGCGTGCGGGCCTCGGCCTGGGCCTCGGCGCTCAACGGCAGATGCACGGCCATCTGGTCGCCGTCGAAGTCGGCGTTGAACGCGGCGCAGGCCAGCGGCGGCAGGTGGATGGCCTTGCCCTCCACCAGGATCGGCTCGAAGGCCTGGATGCCCAGACGGTGCAGCGTAGGCGCACGGTTGAGCAGCACCGGGTGCTCGGCGATGACCTCTTCGAGCACGCCCCACACCTCGGAGTCGCCGCGGTCCACCAGACGCTTGGCGCTCTTCATGTTCTGCGCGTAGTTCAGGTCCACCAGACGCTTGATGACGAACGGCTTGAACAGCTCCAGGGCCATCGGCTTGGGCAGACCGCACTGGTGCATGCGCAGCTCCGGGCCGACCACGATCACGGAACGGCCGGAGTAGTCCACGCGCTTACCCAGCAGGTTCTGACGGAAACGGCCCTGCTTGCCCTTGAGCATGTCGGAGAGCGACTTGAGCGGGCGGTTCGAGGCGCCGGTGACCGGGCGGCCGCGGCGACCGTTGTCGAACAGCGAGTCCACGGCCTCCTGGAGCATGCGCTTCTCGTTGTTGAGCATGATCTCGGGGGCGCCCAGCTCGATCAGTCGCTTCAGACGGTTGTTGCGGTTGATCACGCGGCGGTACAGGTCGTTCAGATCAGAGGTCGCGAAGCGGCCGCCGTCCAGCTGCACCATCGGGCGCAAATCCGGCGGGATGACCGGGATCACGTCCAGCACCATGGCCTCCGGCTTGTTGCCGGTGGTCAGGAAGGCGTTGACGACCTTCAGGCGCTTCAGGGCGCGGGCCTTGCGCTGGCCGGTGCCCGTGTCGATCTCCTCGCGCAGCTGCTTGGCCGCGCCCTCCAGATCGAAGTCCTGCAGGCGCTTCTTGATCGCCTCGGCGCCCATGCAGCCCTCGAAGTAGTCGCCGTAGCGGTCCTGCATCTCGCGCCACAGGTCCACGTCGCCCTCCATGTCGCCGGGCTTCAAGCCCTTGAAGCGGTCGAACACGGCGGAGATGCGCTGGATCTGATCGTCGTAGCGCTGGCGGATGGCCGCCATCTCGCGCTCGGCACTGTTGCGCAGCTTGGCCTTGGCGGCGCCCTTGGCCTCGCCGGCGGCCTCAAGCTCGGCCAGATCGGCCTCGACCTTCTTGGCGCGCTCCTCGATCTCGTTGTTGCGGCGCTTCTCCAGGTTGCCGATCTCGGTGTCGAGCTCCTCCTGCAGGTCGGGCAGGTCCTGGTGACGCTGCTCGTCGTCCACCTTGGTGACCATGTACGCGGCGAAGTAAATGACCTTCTCCAGGTCCTTCGGCGCGATGTCCAGCAGGTAGCCCAGACGGCTCGGCACGCCCTTGAAGAACCAGATGTGGGTCACCGGGGCGGCCAGCTCGATATGGCCCATGCGCTCGCGGCGGACGCGGGACTTGGTGACCTCCACGCCGCATCGCTCGCACACGATGCCCTTGAAGCGCACGCGCTTGTACTTGCCGCAGGCGCACTCCCAGTCGCGGGTCGGGCCGAAGATCTGCTCGCCGAACAGACCGTCCTTCTCCGGCTTCAGGGTACGGTAGTTGATGGTTTCGGGCTTCTTGACCTCGCCGTAGCTCCAGCTGCGGATGTCGTCGGCGGTGGCCAGGCCGATCCTCAGTTTGTCAAATGCGTTGACGTCCAGCACTTGTATTCCTGTCTATTGAAGTTGTGTTTCTTGACGTTCATGGGGTCGCCGGCCGGCTTGTGGCCGGCGACCCGGGGAATCACTGGTATTCGGGCTCCTCGACGGCCTGGTCCTCCTTGGCGGCGGCGTCGGGGCGCGCGCCGATGTTGAAGCCCAGATCGTCGGAGGCAGACATCGGATCGTCGTCCTCGTCCTTCATGTCGATGGCCTGGCCTTCGGCGTTGAGCACCTCGACATTCAGCGACAGGGACTGCATCTCCTTCAACAGCACCTTGAACGACTCGGGGATGCCCGCCGGCGGCAGGTTCTCGCCCTTGACGATGGCACCGTAGGCACGCACGCGGCCGTCCACGTCATCCGACTTGGTGGTCATCATCTCGTGCAGCGTGTAGGCGGCGCCGTAGGCCTCAAGGGCCCACACCTCCATCTCGCCGAAGCGCTGGCCGCCGAACTGGGCCTTGCCGCCCAGCGGCTGCTGGGTGATCATCGAGTACGGACCGGTGGAACGGGCGTGAATCTTGTCGTCGACCAGGTGGTGCAGCTTCAGCATGTACATGTAGCCCACCGAGATCGGCTTGGGGAACGGTTCGCCGGTACGGCCGTCGAACAGCGTGGCCTTGCCGTTCTCGCCGACGAGCTTGTTGCCGTCGCGGTCGGGCAGCGTGTTCTTGAGCAGGCCGTGCAGGACCTCCTGCTTGACGCCGTCGAACACCGGGGTGGCCACCGGGGTGCCCGGCTCGCCCTTCTCGGCGCCCTTGGGCACGTACTTCTTCCATTCGGCCTCAAGCTCCGGATCGACCGTGATGTCCCAGCCGGCGTGGGCCACCCAGCCCAGATGCATCTCGAGCACCTGGCCCAGGTTCATTCGGCTCGGCACGCCCAGCGGGTTGAGCATGATGTCGACCGGGGTGCCGTCCGCCAGGAACGGCATGTCCTCCTCCGGCAGGATGCGGGAGATGACGCCCTTGTTGCCGTGACGACCCGCGAGCTTGTCGCCCTGGGTGATCTTACGGTGCTGGGCGATGTACACGCGCACGGTCTGGTTCACGCCGTTGGGCAGCTCGTCGCCGTCCTCCTCGGCGTCGGCGCGGGTGATCTCCTTGACGGCGATCACGGTGCCGGACTCGCCGTGCGGCACGCGCAGCGACGTATCGCGGACCTCGCGGCTCTTCTCGCCGAAGATCGCACGCAGCAGGCGCTCCTCCGGGGTCAGCTCGGTCTCGCCCTTCGGGGTGACCTTGCCGACGAGGATGTCGCCGGCCTCGACCTCGGCGCCGATGCGGATGATGCCGCGCTCGTCCAGGTTCGCCACCGCGTCCTCGCCGACGTTCGGCAGGTCGCGGGTGATCTCCTCGGCGCCCAGCTTGGTCTCGCGGGCGTCGATCTCATACTCCTCGATGTGGATCGAGGAGAGCGTGTCGTCCTGCACCAGACGCTGGGAGACGATGATCGCGTCCTCGTAGTTGTAGCCGTTCCACGGCATGAACGCCACCAGCAGGTTCTTGCCCAGGGCCATCTCGCCCTTGTCGGTCGCCGGGCCGTCGGCCAGCACGGTGCCGGTCTCCACGCGCTCGCCGTTCTTGATGCGCGGCACCTGGTTGTAGCACGTGCTCTGGTTGGAACGCTGGAACTTGGTCAGCTTGTAGCTGGAGGTGGTGCCGTCGTCGTTCATCACGCGGATGATGTCCGCGGACACGTAGGTCACCACGCCCGGCTTCTCGGCCAGGATCACGTCGCCGGAGTCGATGGCGGAACGCCACTCGGAACCGGTGCCCACCAGCGGACGCTCCGATTCGATCAGCGGCACGGCCTGACGCTGCATGTTGGTACCCATCAGCGCTCGGTGGCCCTCGTCGTGCTCCAGGAACGGGATCAGCGAGGCGCCGACCGACACCATCTGACGCGGGGAGACGTCCATGTAGTCGACCATGTCGACCGGCACGTCCTCCGCCTCGCCGGCGGCGTCTCGCACCAGGGCGTCCTTGGAGATGAAGTTGCCGTTCTCGTCCAGCTCCTGGTTGGCCTGGGCGATGACGTGCTCGACCTCACGGTCGGCGGTCATGTAGACCACGTCATCGGTCACATGGCCGTGCTCGACCTTGCGGTACGGGGTCTCGATGAAGCCGAACGGGTTGATGCGGCCGAAGGTGGCCAGCGAGCCGATCAGACCGATGTTCGGGCCTTCCGGAGACTCGATCGGGCACATACGGCCGAAGTGGGACGGGTGCACGTCTCGCACCTCCATGGAGGCGCGGTCGCGCGACAGACCGCCGGGGCCCAGGGCCGACAGACGGCGCTTGTTGGTCACGCCGGCCAGCGGGTTGTTCTGGTCCATGAACTGGCTGAGCTGCGAGGTGCCGAAGAACTCCTTGATGGTGGCGTTCACCGGACGGATGTTGATCAGCGACTGCGGGGTGATGGCCTCGGCGTCCTGCGTGGTCATGCGCTCGCGCACCACGCGCTCCATACGGCTCAGGCCGGTGCGCAGCTGGTTCTGGATCAGCTCGCCGACCTGGCGGATGCGGCGGTTGCCGAAGTGGTCGATGTCGTCCACGTCCACGCGCAGCTCGATGTCCTCGCCGTCGCGGCGGCCCGGGAAGGTCTTGTCGCCGGCGTGCAGGGTCACGAGGTACTTGATGGTGGCGATGATATCCTCACGGCTCAGACTGCGGTCGTTGTAGTCCGCCTCCAGGCCGAGCTTGCGGTTGATCTTGTAGCGGCCGACGCGCGCCAGATCGTACCGCTTGGTGTTGAAGTAGAAGGACTCGAGCAGGTTCTTGCCGGCCTCCGGGGTGGCGGTGTCGGCCGGGCGGATCTTGCGGTACAGATCGGTCAGAGCCTCGTCCTGGGTCTCGATGGTCTCCTTGTCGAGCGCGTCGAGCACCAGCGGGTAGCCCTTGAACGCCTCGCGGATCTCCGGCTTGGTCATGCCGATGGCCATCAGGAACACGATGGCGGACTGCTTGCGCTTGCGGTCCACGCGCACGCCGAGCACGTCACGCTTGTCGATCTCGAACTCCAGCCAGGCGCCGCGGCTCGGGATGATCTTCGCGCCGAAGATCTCCTTGTCCGAGGTGCGGTCCGGGGTGCGGTCGAAGTAGACGCCCGGGGAGCGCACGAGCTGGGAGACGATGACGCGCTCGGTGCCGCCGATGATGAAGGTGCCGTGCGGGGTCTGCAGCGGGAAGTCGCCCATGAACACGGTCTGGGACTTGATCTCGCCGGTGTCGCCGTTCTCGAATTCGGCGTTCACGTACAGCGGCGCGGAGTAGGTGTAGTCCTTCTCCTTGCACTCCTGCACGGTGTGGCGCGGCTCCTCGAAGTACGGGTCCGAGAAGGTCAGGGACATGGTCTGGGCGAAGTTCTCGATCGGGGAGATCTCCTGGAAGACCTCATCCAAGCCCGAGACATGCGGCACGGTGTTCGTGCCGTTCTCCAGATCCTCCTGCACGCGCTGCTTCCAGCGCTCGTTGCCGATCAGCCAGTCGAAGCTGTCGGTCTGCACGCCCAGCAGGTAGGGCACATCGATGGGCTCGCGGATGGAGCCGAAGTTCACACGGTCCGACGCCTTGTGCAGATCGATGTCATGCTGGTCGGCGCGTGCGATGATGGTGGTGGTACTCGTCGTAGCTTGTTCGGCAGCCAATGGACGTTCCTTATCGCTCGCTTGGTTCTTCGGTATCATTCCCCAGAAGCGCTTGGACGGCCGCCATATGCCTGTTCGCGGGCGCTTCTTCCTTGTCAGCATGCCCGCCATATGACATGCATATACGCAAACACATTATGCTACCGCACCTCGACACGCCTGGCAATCCAGGCGTGTCCCGTCTGAGGCGGGCGCGGTCCCACACTGCTACACCGCCGCACCGACGCGACGCACCGCGGCACCGATCCGCCGCCATACCCTTCCCGACGGCGTCATGGCGCACTGGCCCGTCGCCCGCGGCTTCTCCCCTACTGCACGACGAACGGCACCTGCTGGCTGACGACCTCCGGATGGTCCTTCAGGCTCAACTGCGCCATATACGTGCCCGCCGCGACCTTCGGCAGGTCGGCGTCGTCCACGCACCCCTCCCCGGAACGGTTCGTGTTCCACCGCATGGTCTGGATATCCTCATCCCCCTGCGCCATCATCAGCATGCGGGATTCGACCGGGCAGGAATCGGACCGCCATATCTGATCATCCCCGGAGGTGATCGTCAGCACGCGATTCGCATCCGACCCATCGATCAGACAGCTGACCGTGCCGCTGTACACGATGCCGGCGGCGAAATCGATTGACCCGCCCACGGGAACGGTCTGAGCCGTGGTGGACAACTCCAGGGAGATGCTGTCCTCCACGCAATCGCGCACACCGGTGCTGGGCGTGGGATCGGGCACGGCCTTGCGCGCGATGCCCACGTCATGGCCCGCCACCAATGCCCCCACAGCGAACGCGCCGCGGCCAATGCTGTACACGCAGAACCCGGCCAACGCCAGCACCAGCACCAGCACGACGCCGACTACAATACGACGCCTCCGATAGATACGGCGCTGCTTCTCGCTCAGTTTGCGCTTGCGCCGCTTACCGGTGCGCGCTGGTGTACGTGTGGCCATAACACATTAGTCTAAAGGGGGCATGCGCGCCACAGCGACGTTCCCAGCCCGTCATCGCCATTTTCACACCATACTGATACGTCACTGATACGTCCAATGCCGTTTCCTCCCTCACTACGGCAGGCGCAGCGAGCCGTCGGGCAGCATGTCCAGCAGACCGTCCTCGTCCAACGAGGCGATGCAGGCATCCAGCTGCACATGATCCGGCCACAACTGTTCGATTTGCGATCTCGGCACGGCACCCGGCGCGCCCGTTTCGAGCCGGCCGTCCGCCACACCACGCGCCGCCTGTGCGGCGGCCTGCCGCAAGGCGTTCAGGATAATGCCCCGCACCTGACGGTCCGTGCCCTGGAACCGTTGGCGCGGCCGGGTGCGCCGCTCCCCCAGCCCGGGAAGCCCCGCCGCCAGGAACGCGCACTCGCCCCGCAACGGGCAGTCGCCGCACTGCGGCGCCTTGGCCGTACAGACCGTGGCCCCCAACTCCATAACCGCCTGGTTCCATATCACCGACGAACCCGAAGCATCCCGCTCCGGCATCTCCTCAGGCAGCACGCACCAGGCTAATTCGCGCTCGGTCCGGGAGGCCGTGCCCCCGCGCGACTCCATACCGAGGAAGACCCGGCTCAGCACGCGGCGGATATTCGTATCGATAACTGCAACACGCTCGCCGAAGGCGAAGCTCAGCACGGCGGAGGCCGTGTAGTCGCCCACGCCGGGCAACGCCACCAACTCCTCATATGTATGGGGCAGCTCGTTGGCGTATTCCTCGGCCACCACACGGGCGCACTCCTGCAACCGCAACGCCCGCCGCGGATAGCCGAGCCGCCCCCAGGCGGTGATCACTTCGGCGGTGGAGGCCTCGGCGAGCGCCGCTGCATCCGGCCAGACGGCCATCCAGGACTCCCAATACGGCACTACGCGGCTCATCTGCGTCTGCTGGCTCATCACTTCGGAGACCATCACGCCCCATGGCGTGGTACGGCCGAATCGCCACGGCAAGTCGCGCGCGTTCAGTTCCCACCACGCGGCCAGATGACGGCATGCCGCCGTGGCGCTGACCCGCAGCCGCTCTTCACGTTCGATTTCTTCAGGCACTCCACCATTGTGCATGACACTCCGCCTACCACGCCATGTGTTCGCTTCCCGGGCAGGGACACTGCATGACTATATGCGACTGTATGAGCGTCGCCCGCGGCCTGTCGGCTCGCGTCCCTAATGTTGGCAATCATGACGAACGAAGCAGCGAACCCGCAGGCCCCGGAGGCGCAGGTCGAGCAGATGTACGAGTACGGCTACCGGAAATCGAACTACGGACCGGACGAGCTGGTGACCGACGCGCACGGCAATCCGATCAGCGTGGTGGACGCCATGCTCTCGGCCGAGGCAGCCGCCCAGGCGGAGACCGTGACCCCGCACCTGTGCTACTACTCACCGCGCATCCCGGGCAACACCGGTTCGGCGATCCGCCTGTGCGCGGTGACCGGCACGATCCTGCATCTGGTGGAGCCGTTGGGATTCAACCTGCATGACACGAAGCTGCGCCGCGCCGGGTTGGATTATCACGACATGGCCCATGTGGTCATGCACCCGAACTTCGAGAATCTGGTGGAGTCGATGCCGAACTCGCGCATCATCGCGTTCACGGCGCATGCCACCAAACTGTATACCGAGATCGAATACAAGCCGACCGACATCCTGCTGTTCGGCCCGGAGCCGGGCGACATCCCGGACCCGGTGGACATCATGTTCGGCCCGCATGTGGCCGAGCAGGTCCGTCTGCCGATGCGCCCGAGCCTGCGTAGCCTGAACCTGACGAACTGCGCCTCGATCGCGATCTACGAGGCCTGGCGTCAGCTGAACTTCGAGGGCGGCAAGTAAAGAGGAACAGTCTGCCTCGCCGGCCGCTCCGTCCGGCGAGGGAAAGACATCGATAACAACGCAGCCCCCTCATTGGAGGGGGCTGGACAGCGATTGTGGACGGCGCCGCCCTGAATCGGAGGGAGCCGCCGCCGTTGCCGACTAGTTCTTGAAGCTGTGGATCGGCGCGGGGATGCGGCCGCCGCGGGTCACGAAGGCCTCGCAGCTGGTCTGGTTGACCGGCATAATCGGCGCGTAGCCCATCAGGCCGCCGAATTCCGCCGAATCGCCCACGCCCTTGCCGTACACCGGGATGATGCGCACGGCCGTGGTCTTCTGGTTGACCATGCCGATGGCCGCCTCATCGGCGATGATGCCGGAGATCGTGGCCGCGGTGGTGTCGCCGGGGATGGCGATCATGTCCAGGCCGACCGAGCACACGCAGGTCATGGCCTCAAGCTTCTCGATGGTGAGGCACCCGGCGCCGGCGGCGTCGATCATGTTCTTGTCCTCGGAGACCGGGATGAACGCGCCCGACAGGCCGCCCACATACGAGGACGCCATGATGCCGCCCTTCTTGACCTGGTCGTTGAGCATCGCGAGCGCCGCGGTGGTACCGGGGGCGCCGACCTGCTCCAGGCCGATCTTCTCCAGCACCTCGCCGACCGAATCGCCGACGGCCGGGGTGGGCGCCAGCGACAGGTCGATGATGCCGAACGGGATACCGAGCCGGCGCGACGCCTCCTGCGCCACGAGCTGGCCGACGCGCGTGATCTTGAACGCGGTGCGCTTGATCGTCTCGCACAGGAATTCGAAGTCGCGTCCCTTCGCCTCGTCGAGCGCGCGGGAGACCACGCCGGGGCCGGAGACGCCGACGTTGATGACCGCATCGCCCTCGGTGACGCCGTGGAAGCCGCCGGCCATGAACGGATTGTCGTCCGGGGCGTTGCAGAACGCCACGAACTTGACGCAGCCGTAGCTGTCATTGTCGCGCGTGTTGTAGGCGATGTCCTTGATGATGTGGCCGAGCAGTTCGACGGCGTTCATGTCGATGCCGGTTTTGGTGGAACCGACGTTGACCGACGAGCAGACGATGTCGGTTTCGCTCAATGCCTGCGGCAGCGAGCGGATGAGCATCTCCTCGGCCGGGGTCATGGATTTGGAGACGAGCGCCGAGTATCCGCCGATCAGGTCCACGCCGACCTGCTTGGCCGCGCGGTCGAGCGCGTGCGCGAGTTTGACGAAGTCCTCGGAGGACTTGCAGGCGCTGGCGCCGACGAGCGAGATCGGGGTGACGGTGATGCGCTTGTTGACGATCGGGATGCCGTAGTCGCGTTCGATGGCCTCGCCGGTGGCGACCAGATCCTTGGCGTAGGTGGTGATCTTGCGGTAGATGTTGTCGGCGACCACGTCCACGTCGGCGTCGGCGCAGTCGAGCAGCGAGATGCCCATCGTGATGGTGCGGACGTCGAGCTTCTCCTGCTCGATCATCTGATTGGTCTCGTGGACCTCCATGATGTTCAGCATGTGCGTGTTCCCTTCGGTGCGATCTTCGGATTGGATGGGTGCGTGGCGAACTGCCGGGCAGGACAGCCGTCAGACGCGGTGCATCTTGGTGAAGATCTCCTCGCGCTGGCAGCGGATCTTGACGCCGATCTGCTCGCCGAGGGCGTCCAGGTCGGTGACCATCGTGCCGAATTCGGTGTCGACGTTCGTGTAATCCACAATCATCATCATGTTGAAGAAGCCGTCGATGATGGTCTGGGAAATGTCAAGCACGTTGACGTGGTGTTCGGACAGATACGTGCAGACGCGGGCGATGATGCCGACGGTGTCCTGGCCGACGACGGTGATGATGGCCTTGTTCATGCGATGGTCTCCCTAGTTCTTGCGAGATGCCGTTTGATTGGATGCCCCCAGTATAGGGACTGCCGCCGTCAAGCCGAAGACAACGCTACAGCATCGCCTCCAGACACTCCCTCGCGGTTTTGCGGGGAATGGACGAACCCGCAAACGCCGCTCTGTCGCGGGACACGATGGTATCAACCCCGGAGTCTTCGGCCACAGCGCGAATCAGACCATCCTCGAAATCCGGCTCGTCCGAAGCCAATGAACGTCGCGCATGCCGAGGCAACAGCGGCCGCACATCGAACAGCTCCATCAGCTCACCCACATACCGCCGCGCCTGTTCCTCACTGCCGTAATGGCGACGTAACACGTAATACACGTCGTTGAGCGATGCGACGCACACCAACATCTCCGCATCCCCTCTGCGCACGCAACGGGTCAGCAAATCCAGAGCATCCTGATGGAACGGCACCCTGTTCACATTGCACAGGTCCAACAGGATATTGGTGTCGAACAACAACCTCACCATGGTTCACCCGCCTTGCGCAGACGTTCTTGTTCGACGATTTCCTCATCAGACCAATCGCCCTCCACTGCGGGCAGCTCGGCATTAGCGAACATCTCGATGATCGCCAGCTTGCGTTCCATCTCCCGTCTGCGCACCAAATCCAACGTAATCCGCTCGAATTCCGGTAGCTCCCCGGTATCCGCCAGGTAATTCGTCAGATCGCGAATCACGTCGGAATACGTCAGACCGTGCCGCTTGAGCACCATCTCCGCCTCACGCTTGCGCTCCGCATCCACGCGGGCCGTCACCATCGCCATAGTCACCGCAATCACCCCCATGTAGTGCTGTAATACACGTAATACATAGAATACCACCCAACGACCACCAACACGACGGGCACAACCCATATCGCCGCAGACACAGGTTTGGGCACAAGCGCAGACCCTGACGATACACAATCACAGTCGCAGGCTCAGCCACGGACACAGCCTTCAGCGCATACGAAAGCGACTGGGGAAGGGCCGTAGCAGGTCCTTCCCCAGTCGCAGGTTTCGGCGGAAAACCGTGGACTCCTCGGGATACCGGCGCGGGTATCAGGCCTCGCGGCTGGCGGAGGCGGAGGCGACCGCGGCGAGCGCGCGCGGCGCATGGAAGCCTCGGGCCTCGAACTCGTCGGCGATCAGCTGCGCCACCTCCTGGCTGCGGCCCTTATCCACCAGGGCGATGATCGAGCCGCCGAAGCCGCCGCCGGTCATACGGGCGCCGTACGCGCCGTTGGCGCGGGCCACGTCCACGGCCACGTCGAGTTCGGGCACGGTGACCTCGTAGTCGTCGCGCAGCGAATCGTGCGAGGCGTTGAACAGGCGGCCGGATTCGGCGATGTCGCCGGCGGCGAATGCCTTGACGAACTCATCCACGCGGCCGATCTCGGTGATGACGTGGCGCACACGCTTCTTCATCGTCTCATCGTTCAGGCAGTTGAGCAGCGCAGCGAGCGAACCTTCCGGATCGGTGGAGTAGGCAACCGCCTCGGCCGCGGCGCGCAGATGTTCGTAGCCGAGCAGTTCCGCGGCCTGCTCGCAGGTGCGGCGGCGCTGCTCGTACTGGCCGTCGTTGAGCTGGTGGTGCGCTTGGGTGTCGACCACCAGCAGTTCCAGGCCGTACTTGTCCAGGTCGAACTCCTGCTGGGAGACGCTGTCCACGGCGCTCAGGCCCGGCATGCAGTCCAGGCGGATCGCGTGGCCGGCGGTGCAGCGCATCGAGGCGTTCTGGTCCAGGCCGCCGGTGGAGGCGCCGGCCATATCGTTCTCCGATTTGATAGCCATATTAATCAGCGTGACGCGCCCCTCGTCGGTGGCCCCGTAGCCCAGGCCGTACACGTCATCCAGCGCGAGCGCGGTGGAGCAGGTCATGGCGGCGGACGAGCTCAGGCCGGAGCCGAGCGGCACGCAGGAGACGAACGCGGCGTCGAAACCGCGCACCTGGTCGAATCCGGCCTCACGCATGGCCCAGGCCACACCGGTCGGATAGGCGGCCCAGCCGTCCACGCCGCGGGCCTGAAGGCCGTCGAGCTCGGCTTCGGCCACGGCGGTCGGGTTCACGTCGGAGACGAGGCGGACCGCGGTGTCCTCGCGCGGCTTCAGGGCCAGGAAGGTGCGGTGCGGCAGCGCGATCGGCAGGCACAGGCCCGCGTTGTAGTCGGTGTGCTCGCCGATCAGGTTCACGCGGCCCGGCGCGGCCCACACACCGGCCGGCTCCTCGCCGAAGGTGGCGCGGAACAGTTCGGTGACCCGGGCGACGCCGTCGTCATGGCTGATCGGTTCGATGAATTCAACGGAAGTCATGTGGGTTGTTCCCTTTCACTCGCGGCTCAGTCGGCGATGTCGATCGGGCCGAGCTCATGGAAGCGCTGGGCGATGAGTTCGGGGGTGGTGTCGGAGATCCAGGCGGCCATGCCGGATTCGGAACCGGCCAGGTACTTGATCTTGTTGGCGGCGCGGCGGAACGAGAAGAACTGCAGGTTCAGGCGGTAGTGCTCGCGGCGGGCGTCGTGGATCGGGGCCTGGTGCCAGGCGGCGATGTACGGCAGGTCCATGCCCAGGCCGTCGCCCTTGTCGAAGAACGCGTTGCCGCGCTTGAGGAGGGCGGAGTACATCTCGGCCAGATCCCAGCGCTCCTGGTCGTCCAGCTGATCCAGGGTGAGCACGTCGCGCACCGGGGCCACATGCACCTCCAGAGGCCAGCGGGCGGCGGCCGGCACGTAGGCCACCCAGCTGTGGTTGCGCAACACGATGCGCTCCTTGGCCTCGATCTCGGCGTTCATGATGTCCTTCAGGAGGTTGCCGCCGGTCTTCTCGAAGTAGGCTTCGGTGTGCTGCAGCTCGGCCTCCATCTTCGGGGCGATGAACGGGTAGCAGTACACCTGGCCGTGCGGGTGGGCCAGCGAGACGCCGATCTCCTGGCCATGGTTCTCGAACGGGAAGATCTGTTCGATGCCCTCCATCGTGGAGATTTCGGCGGTGCGGAAGGCCCAGGCCTCCACCACGGTGCGCAGGCGCTTGACCGGCAGGTTGGCGGGCAGGCCGTCCTCATCGGGGTCGAAGCAGATGACCTCGCAACGGCCGGCGGCCATCTTCTTCTCCCACAGCGGGTTGCCGTCCACGTATTCCACGGCGTCAGAACGGCCGGGCACACGGACCATCGAGGGGAAGCGATTCTCGAATACCACCACGTTGTAGTCGGTGTCCGGCACCTCGCCGTCCTGGTACGGATCGCCCGGCTTGCGAGCGGCGAGCGGGTTGCCCTTGGCGGTGGCGCCGGGGCCGGCGGTGATCGGGCGGTTCATGCGGGCGGTGGCCATCGGGATCCAGTCGCCGGTCAGCGGGTCGCGACGCATCTCCGGGGCCGCGTACGGCACCTCCTCGCCGGCCGCGTTCAGCTGGTTGGCGAAGCGGTACGCCAGCTGACGCGGATCGTTGAGCTCACGCGTCTTCGCACCGCTCACGTATTCCGGATCATCATCCAGATAGAAGAAATCACGACCGTCCGCCAGCGTGGTCGGCGTGATGCGAATGTTCTCCGCGGCGTAGGGACCGGGAGTGTAATTCGCGTATTCACTCATGGTGATCACTCACTTTCCTCGGTAGGTTCGCTCTGGTGGGCCAGAACGAGTTCTTTTACCAAATCCCTGGTTTTGGCGACGGAGTCGGGGTCCAGCCCGTCGTCGGTGATGACCGTGTCCACCTGGTCGAAGCGCGCGAACAGCGACAGGGAGGTGCTGCTCCACTTGGTGTGGTCGGTCAGGATGATGGTGCGGTCGGCGATGTCCATCATGGCCATGTCGGTGGCGGCCTCCAGCGAGTTCGGCATCAGGAAGCCGCGCGGCACGGATACCGAATGGGTGCCCAGGAACACGGTGTTCACGCGCAGGGAGGCGATGACCTTGTCCGCGATGGGCCCGACCAGCGAGTTCGAGCGGGTGATGACGCCGCCAGTGACGATGACCTCGACGTCCTTGGACTCCAGCGCCTGCACGAGCTCGGCGACCGGGATGGAGTTGGTCAGGATGGTGATGCCGCTGGCCTGTTGCGATTCGAGCAGGTGCTGCGCGAAGACATACGCCGTGGTGCCGCCGCCGATGGCGATGACGTCGCCCGGGGCCACATAGGCGACCGCCTCCCGTGCGATGGCGTCCTTGAGGCCGACATCCATCTGCGACTTGACGGAGAACAGCGGCTCGCTGAGCAGGGTGCTGGTCGTCACGGCGCCTCCATGCACACGCTTGAGCAGACCCTTGTCGGCGAGTTCGGCGATATCACGGCGAATGGTCATCGCGGAGACACCCAGCTCCTTGGATAGCGCGGTGATGCGCACGGCGCCCCTGGTGCGCAACCGGCTCAGGATCAGATGCTGTCGTTGCGATGAAATCATGTGAACATTATCGCACATCTTCACCCAAAACAACAACTTTTGACCACAAAAATCACATCACGACACGCCGAAATTATCACAAATACCGAAAAATCAACCAAAATCGAACATTCCTCGGACTGTCGGACGAACCACCGCCCGACGCGCGATTCCGGCACCCAGCGCCGCATGCCCACCGCCAGTGACACAATGGATGCATGACCTACGTTTCCGAGAGCTTCTGGCACGACGCCGTCAACAAAGCCACCACCGACCTGTTCACGTTCGGATACAAGCACATCGTCAAACCGAACTTCGTGTTCAACCACACCCCGGACGTGGCGCACGACCAGATGATCGAGTTCTGCCGCGTCACCGGCAACATCCCGCCGCTGATGTGGCTGCTGCGCGAGATGCTGAACTACACCGACCCGGTGCTCGAAACCTCGGTGATGGGCGTGGACTTCGCCAACCCGTTCGGCCTGTCCGCTGGCTTGGACAAGAACTGCGATATGCCGGTGCTGATGGACAACGCCGGTTTCGGGTTCGAAACCGTCGGCTCGACCACCTCCCGCCCCTGCGCCGGCAATCCGAAGCCGTGGTTCCACCGCCTGCCCGAATACGATTCGATGATGGTGCACGTGGGTCTGGCCAACGACGGCAGCGACAAGGTGATCGCCCGCGCCGAACAGGCGTGGACCAAGGCCCGGTCTCTGCAGGTCTCCGTCTCCATCGCCCGCACCAATGACGACCTGGCCGGGGACATCGACGAGGGCATCGAGGACTACCGCATCTCGCTGGAACGGGCGGCCGGCCGCAGCGCCATGGTGGAGATCAACGTCTCCTGCCCCAACACCCGCGCCGGAGAGCCGTTCACCGAAAGCCCCGAGAACCTCGACCGCCTGTTCTCCGTGCTGGACACGGTGGACCGCCCGCAGCCCACGCTGGTCAAGATGCCGCTGAACAAGAGCTGGGAGGAGTTCCGCGACCTACTGGCCGTGCTGGCCGAGCACAACGTGCAGGGCGTCAGCATCGCCAACCTGCAGAAGGACCGCACCGGGCTGGAGATCCCCCGCGACTGGGAGGGCGGCCTGTCCGGCGGGCCGACCTACCGTGCCAGCAACGAGATGGTCCGCCGCACCTACCGCGAGTTCGGCGACAGGTTCGCCATCGCCGGCATCGGCGGCGTGTTCACCCCAGAGCAGGCCTACGCCAAGATCCGCAGCGGCGCCAGCCTGGTCATGTTCATCAGCTCGCTGATGTACCGCGGCCCGCAGCAGATCACCGTGCTCAAGCGCGGCCTGGCCAGCCTGCTCAAGCGCGACGGCTTCGAGCATGTCTCCGAGGCCGTGGGCGTCGACGCCTGAAACCCCACCTGAAATTCACAGCCAGCGTGGCGACACGCTCCATTACCCAATTACCCGAATTCCAGTGTGCGTGTTGTCGCACCTCGACGACAACACGCACACTGGAATGCTTAGCACATTTCGTCGCTGTCGCGCGACGGACACCATCAGTAGGCGCCGCGGATGTACTGATCCGGATAAGGCAACTCAGCAGGATCAAGCCCCAGCTTATGAGCGGCACGCATCGGCCACGCGGGGTCGCGCAACGCGGCGCGGCCGATTTCAATAGCATCGGCCTCCCCCGCACGCAAAATCTTCTCGGCCTGCTTCGGCTTGGTAATCAACCCCACCGCCGTGGTCGGCACATCAGCCTGCTTACGTACCTGCTCGGCAAACGGCACCTGGTAGTTCGGCTTAACCGGTATGGTCACGTCCGGCACAATGCCGCCGGTCGAGACATCGACCAGATCCACACCGTGATCCTTCAGCACGCGCGACACCGCAATCGTCTGGCCCAGATCCCAGCCGCCGGCCGCCCAGTCCGTGGCGGAGATGCGCACCAGCAACGGCATGTCCTGCGGGATCGTGACACGGACCGCGTCCACGATCTCCACCAGGAACCGCATGCGTCCGTTCAGGTCGCCGCCGTACTCATCGGTACGCTCGTTGACCAGCGGATCGAGGAACTGCGAGATCAGATACCCGTGCGCGGCGTGGATCTCGACGGACTGGAATCCGGCGGCCACCGCGCGCCCGGCGGCTGCGGCGAACTGGCCCACAATCGTATGGATCTCGTCCACGCTCAGTTCGCGCGGCACGACATAGGAGCCATAGGCGTTGGGGCTGGGCGCCACGGTCTGCCACCCGCCCTCCTCAACCGGCACGCTCTCGCCATCATGGCCGACGCCGAAGCAGCCCGTGGACCCCTTGCGCCCGGCGTGGTTGAGCTGCACGGCCATGGCCGCGCCCGCATCCCTGACACCCTGCACGATCCAACGCCAGGCCTCGATCTGCGAATCCTCCCATAGACCCACGTCCTTGGGGCTGATGCGTCCTTCGGGGCATACGGCGGTGGCCTCGGCAATGATCAGACCGAAGCCGCCGAGGGCGCGGGACACGTAATGCTGGTAGTGGAACGGCGTCGGCTTGCCGTCCCAGGCGTACGCCGAATACGTATCCATCGGGGGCAGCCACACGCGGTTGCGCACGGTCAGGCCACGCAGCTGCATCGGTGTGAACAGCAGCGGGCGCTTGCCCTGCGGCTTGGCCGACACGGCGGCCTTCTTCTCGGCCTTCCCGGCCTTCTCGGCCTTGCGCTCCCGGCCGGCATCCTTGGAGTTCTTGCCGGCCTTGTTCTTGCCGGCTTTGCCCGCTTTGGCGGGCTTCTTCGACGAGCGTTCCTCCTCGTCGCGAATCAGCTCGGTCTCGTGGCGGTTCTCCTTGGAGAATCCGCGGAAGTCGAAGTTGTCATGGGTCAGATCGTCCTGCATCATCCTGCCTCCCTTGTGCGATGATGTCACCTATTGTATGCGGGGATATGCGGAACGCCCGCCGAATGACGGCGGGCGTTCCAAACTACGTACCCTGAGCCGTGCGCTACCACGGCCGCAGGGCGGAGCTACTGGCCCTCCTGGTTCTGGTTCTGCGCCTGTTGTCCGTTCTGCGCAGTCTGGTTGCTCTGGCTGTTTTGGTTGTTCGTGGTGGCCTGCACCCCCGAAACGGTCAGGTACTTCTGCGCCGGATTGCCGTAGTTGTTGTCGATCGGGGCGTTGATGGCGTTCAGATACGTGTTCATGAACTGCTTCCACGCCGGGGTGGCGATGTACATGCCGAACCATTCGGGACGGTACACGCCGTTGATGGTCTTGTTGTCGAAGGTGTTGTTGAGCGGGTCCTGCGCGTCGCCGACGGCCACGAACGCGGACACCACATTCGGCACGAAACCGGCGGTCAGCATGTACGTGTTCTCGTTCGTGCCGGTTTTGGAGAAGGTCTTGCGGCCGTTGTCCAGCTGGGTCGTCGCGGCCTCGCCTCCGGCGGTCACGACACCTTGGTTGAGCGCGTACGCGGTGGTCTGCGCGATCTCCGGGTCGATAGCCTGATGGCAGTCGGCCTGCGGAACGTCGATCTCGTCGCCGTTCTTGTCGGTCACGCGGGTCATGGCGATCGGGGTGCAGGCCACGCCGTTCGCGCCCAGCGTGGCGTAGACGTTGGCCATGGTCAGCGGGGACGCCTGCACGGAGCCGATGGTCATCGGGGCGTTGAAGGAATTGTCCGAATACACATCCATGGCAGATGCCGGCGAGTTATGGTAGCCGAGGGCCTTGGCCGCGTCGGCGATCGCACACAGGCCGATCTGCGAGGCCATCGACGCCTGCGTGGTGTTATGCGAGCGAATCAGGCCCTGCAACGGAGTCTCCGGGCTCACGGTGCCACCGCCGGAGTTCTCGACCTTCCAAGTGCCGGTAAAGGAGTAGTTGTTGCAGTTGAAGTTGCTCAATGGGTACGACGTGGATGTGCGCAGGCCTTCGTTGATCGAACGGCCCTGCTGCATCCAGGCCACCATGTTGATCGGCTTCCAGGTGGAGCCGACCTGTACACCCCAGCCGCCGCCGTCGACCTGGTCGACCATGTAGTTCATCGAGGTCTTGGTCTGGTCGCTGGCCGCCGCGTCGGTGGCGTCATACGTACGGTTGATGCCGAAACCGAGCACTTCGCCGGTGCCGGGCTTGATGGCCGCGATCATGACCTCCAGGCCGGAGGAATCGGAGGCCGGGATCGTGTCGTTCGCCGCCTGCATGGCCGCGTTGTTGGCGTTCACGTCCATGGTGGTGTAGATGTCCAGACCGCCCTCGTTCAGCAGCTTCTGACGGTCCGCCTCGGTTTCGCCGAACTCCTCGGAGTTGAGGATCTTGGTGGTCACGTACGAGCAGAAGAACGCCGCGTTGCCGGCCGACTGGCAGCCCTGGTTCACCGATTGGATATTGAGCGTATCCACCAGCGGGATGTTCACCGCCTCGTCATACTCGGCCTGCTCGATCAGGCCCTGGTCCAGCATGAGCTTGAGCACGATGTTGCGCTCATTCTCCGAATCCTCCTGGTTCTCGGGGATCGAAGGGTCCAAGCCCGCGGGATTCTTGGTGATGGCGGCGATGGTGGCCGACTGCACCAGATTCAGATCCTTGGCATGCACGTTGAAGTACCGCTGCGCCGCGGTCTCCACGCCATACAGATTGTTGGATCCGAACTGGGCGATGTTCAGATACCCCTGCAGGATCTCCGGCTTGGAGTACATCTTCTCCATCTGCACGGCGATCAGCATCTCGCGTAGCTTACGAGCGATCGTGCTCTCCTGCGCATGGTATTCCGCGATCGGATCGTTGTCCTCGCGCGCCTGCACCATCAGCACGTTCTTGACGTACTGCTGGGTCAGCGACGAACCGCCCTGCATATCGCGCTTGAGCACATACGTCTGTATGAACGCGCGCATGACGCCCTGCACGTCAACACCGGAATGCTCGAAGAAGCGGCGGTCCTCACGGGCCACAATCGCCTTCTGCATGTATTCGGACACGTCCTTGATCGGCACCACAACACGGTTCTGCGAATAGAACGTGGCGATCAGCGAACCGTCCGACGCATACATGCGCGACTGCTGCGGCAGACTCGTCACATCGAAATCAATCCCCTCCACCTGCAGGGAAGGAATCACGGCCTTCGCCACGGTGTTGGCGCCGAACACGGCCGGCACGAACAGCAGGCTCGCCACAACGCCGCCGGTGACGCACAGCACGATATAGGCGAGCACCAGCGAGAGGGCACGACGGATGGTCATTGATTTCTTCTTCGGCATGGTGCCCATTCTAAAGAGGTCCCTCTACCTCGCCCCGCCCCGTCCACGTCCGTTGCCATTTCATCACAACTGGCCGGAAATGTCTGGAAAATGGCTGAAAAACAGCCCAACGAATCTGACATGCGCGGCGGCATCTGGACCGGGGCGGATCCCCCACTGCCCCGAACGCGCCATACCGGCGCCCCGGTCGCCGGCTCGTCGCCGATGCGCCGGGCATCGGACCGGGTCCGCCACAGGGCGACCACCAGCCGAACCGGTTACCGGCGCGAACGACGAATCAGCATACCCGGCTGGTAGATGACGATCGACCGCCCCTCACGCGCGATCCACCCACGGTTCGAGAAATCCATCAACGCCTTGTTCACGGTCTCCCGGGACGAGCCGACCAGCTGGGCCAGCTCCTCCTGTGTCAGATCGTGCGGCACCTTCAGACCGGCCTCCACCGGCTCACCGAACCGCGACGCCAGATCCAGCAACGTCTTGGCCAAACGGGCGGGTACGTCCATGAACACCAGGTCGGTGATGCGCTCATTGTTGCTACGCATCCGGTTCGCCAACACCTGCAGCATGTCCACGGCCACACGCGGGTACCTGTCCAGCCACGCGAACAACGCGTCATGCTCCAGCCACACCACGCGGGTGCCGTTCACCATCGCCACCGCGGAGGCGGTCCGAGGGCCGCCGTTCGGGTCGAACACCGGAATCTCGCCCAGCACCTCGCCTCGCGCATGGATGCTCAGCAGCTGCACCCGACCGTCGTTGGACTCGCGCGTCAGCTTCACACGCCCCTTCTCCAACAACCCCATGCGATGGTCGGTATCCCCCTGCGTGAAGATGTGCTCGCCCTTGTCATACACCGATTCGTGGAGCGTGGGCAGCAGCTCCTCCGCCTGTTCCGGAGAGACCTGCTTGAACAACGCCGTATGCAGCAACGTGTTCTCGTCATTGGGGATCGCGTTCGGTGTCGCCATTGCCAGTCGCTCCTCCTGCCCGTTATTGTGCCGGCTCACGATCAGCCCAATGGTATGCCGGCGACGATTGTCCTCATTCGCCTTGCCCAATATTGTAGCCCCATCCGCCCACCCCACCCACGTAAATTGGTCAACAGTCGAAAAAGCCGCGGACAGGAAGACATGCACGACCGCCATCCTCGACTGTGGAAAAAGCTGCGGAAAATGGCCAATCTGCGCGCATAGGTCAACCGTTGAGAAGTTGACGGACGGGTTAGCTGTTAGTGGAAAGGAACTGCCCTAAGGACCTGGACAAGGCACGGATCAGGCCGTCCCGCCCCATGCCTTGCAGTGGGGGCTGCATGCCCAGCGGCGCCACCCGCTTGGACGCCGAGCGCACGGCCTTGTCGGACAGTTTCTCCGGGGAGGTGTTCAGCAGCCTGGCCATCAGCGCACCGTCCAGTTCATACGCCAGCGTGGTGTGGTGCAGCACCGCGCCCGGACCGTCACTGTCCGGTGGCGCGGGAAACCGCCGTTGCGCCGCGCCGCCCGCTTTACCCCACTGCGCGGGTTCCTGTCCACCCACCGTGTCGCGGCAGGCGTCATCGGCCACCGCTATATCGTTCAGTCCCTGGAACCGGGCGTCGACCCCCAACCCCCGTAGGGCGTCGATCAGCCAGCTGTCGCACAACCGGTAGGCCTCCGCCGCGTCCAGGCCGTCCACGAACCATCGCGGCGCGTACAGCGAATAGGTGATCGCCCCTCCCGGCTGGACCACCATCGTGCCGCCACCCGTGCACCGGCGGACCACCGTGAACCCCAGTCGTTCCGCCTCGTCCACATGGACCTCGTCGGGTATCGACTGGAACCGCCCGACCACCACCGCGGGCGACGACCATTCCCAGAACCGCAGGCTGGCCGGCCGTTCCCCCGCCGCCACCTCGCGCGCCCATTGCTCGTCAATCGCCATCTGCTCGACGGGGCTTCGGGGGGTATCGTGAATGACGACCGGTGCAAGCCTGCGCCAACGGTCGAGCCAGTCCGATGGCCAGCCGGCATGTGGTGCGGGACGATGACCGCACAAGCCGTATGACGCCGCACCCGCCAGAGGACCAGTCTCGGCAACGGCGTCGGCCACCATATCGTTCGGCGGCACGTCCGCCAGTTGAGGTCCCGCCAGCATCCCCGTCTTGGTGACGGCATCGTTCACCGTGCCGTTCAATCCCACCGCAAAGGCAGCCGATTCGTCACCGATGCCCATCGCCCGGGACAAGGCCCGCGCCATCGCCTCAGCATCGGTGCCGACCATCCGCACCCCGTCGTGCCGTGTGCAAACCTGCAGCAGCCGATCACGCCAGTTGACGATATCGATAGCATCCACCACGGCATCGGCGCGCACTCCATCATCGTGTGTTCTAGGGAGCGCAGCCCGCCCCTGTGCATCCGCATGCTCCTGCGCAGCGGGCGCTGGCAGCGCGCTCCCATCCATTGCGCCAGTCTTGCCGGCAGACACCTCTCGGGCGCATGCCAGCAACGTGCGTTCAAGGTCATCCAGCAGCAGTGGGGCGCCATCGCCGTCGACGAAGAAGTCGCCGTCCAGCCGGCATGCGACCGGCAGCCCCGATTGGTCGGTCTGCACGGTGACGGCAACGAGTTTCCCGCCGGGCGTCTTGACCGCTCCACGCCGCATACCCATGGCACCCCCTAGTAATCCGTGGCCTCGGCGTGGTACGGAATCGACAGGAGGTCTCTCCGAAGACTCCGTACCGTACCATGTGGCGGCCCTCAGCCTGCAAACGGCTTGTTTTCAACGTTCTGTTCCGCGCCACACTGGCGTGGTACGGTACGGAGCCAGTATAAGACGTTTCTCCGGATTGGGTACCCCATAGGGGTGGGTACGCGACCCGGAACAGCTTCGATTCGGCGTTCCGTACCATCGGCGGACCCGACAGGCCCAGCCATACGACCCATACGACAATGCGCCGCGTCCCTATTGGCACGCGGCGCATGATTGCAAACTTATATGGCGGTCCGTGGCGTTACAGGCGCGCCAGGATGTCGCGGCCGATCTCGTCGGTGCTGCGCGGCGTGGAGCCGAGCTCGGCGATATCCGCTTCGACCGCGGCGTCGATGCGCGCCGCGTCCTCGTCGAATCCGAGGTGGCGCAGCAGCATGGCGGCGGAGAGGATGGCGGCCGTCGGGTTGGCAATGCCCTTGCCGGCGATGTCCGGCGCCGAGCCGTGGATCGGCTCGAACATGGACGGGAACTCGTTGCACGCGTTGATGCAGCCGGACGCCGAATAGCCGACGCCGCCGACCACGGCGCCCGCCTCGTCGGTCAGGATGTCGCCGAAAAGGTTGTCGGTCAGGATCACGTCGAAGCGCGAGGGGTCGGAGACCATGTAGATGGTGGCCGCGTCGATATGGCAGTAGTCGTGCGAGACCTCGGGGTACTCCCGGCCCACGCGGTCCACGATGCGCTGCCACATGTCGCCCGCGTTGACGAGCACGTTCTTCTTGTGCACGAGGGTCACATGCTTGCGGCGCTTCATGGCCAGGTCGAAGGCGTAGCGCACCACGCGCTCCACGCCGTAGGCGGTGTTGATCGAGACCTCGGTGGCCACTTCGGCCGGGGTGTCGCGGCGGACCGCGCCGCCCGCGCCGCAGTACAGGCCTTCGGTGCCCTCGCGCACGACCACGAAGTCGATCTCGCCCGGATTGGCGAGCGGCGAGGTGACGCCCTTATACAGCTTGGAGGGGCGCAGGTTCACGTACTGGTCGAGTTCGAAGCGCAGGCGCAGCAGCAGGCCACGCTCCAGGATGCCGGCCTTGATGCGCGGGTCGCCGACCGCGCCGAGCAGGATCGCGTCGGTGGTCTTGATGCGTTCGAGTTCCTCGTCCGGCAGGATCGCACCGTCACGCAGGTAACGCTCGGCGCCCAGATCGAAGTTCTCGTATTCGAAATCCGCCGCGCCCTGCACCGCCTGTTCGAGCGCCTTCTGCGCCCAGGGGGTGACTTCCTTGCCGATGCCATCGCCGGGGATGACGGCGATGCGATACTTCGTTGTTGTTTCGCTCATAGTGAGCGACACTACCCCGGTTGCGGGCAGGCCGTCCCGAACGGTTCAGCAAGTGGACAGGGCACCCTGCCCTTACGCCACACCCATGGTCCGCAGGCACCAGGCGTTCTCGAACGAGACCTCCTTCCACTGCTTGTACCGTCCCGTGGTGCCGCCGTGCCCCGCCTCGACCTCGATCTTGGCGATGACGTCCACGCCGGCCGCCTGCAGCCGCGCCATCCATTTGAGCGGCTCGACGACCAGTACGCGCGTATCGTTCATCGACGTGGTGATCAGGATCTTCGGGAAATGGGCCACGCATGGGTCGTCGGGCGATTCCGGCGCGTTCTCATACGGCGTGTACGACTTCATGTACCGGTAGACCTCCGGATCATGCAACGGGTCGCCCCATTCGTCCCATTCGGTGACGGTCAGCGGCAGCGAGGGATCCAGGATGGAGGTCAGCGCATCCACGAACGGCACATCCGCCTCGATGCCGGCGAAGCGCTCGGGGGCCAGATTCGCCACGGCGCCCATCAGCAGGCCGCCCGCCGACCCGCCGACGGCCACGGTGCGCCCGGGGTCGGCGAGTCCCGCGTCCTGCAGGGCGGCCACCGCGTCCACGAAATCCTCGAAGCTGTGGCGTTTGGCCAACCGACGACCCTGCTCGTACCAGGCGCGCCCCATCTCGCCGCCGCCGCGGATATGCGGCACCGCATAGAGCACGCCGCGGTCGAGCATGCTGAGCCGGGCCACGGAGAATCCCGGATCGGAGCTGATTTCGTACGCGCCGTAGCCGGTGACGAACATCGGGAGATGGTCGAGCGCCACACCGCGCCGCCAGACCAGGGAGACGGGGATGCGTTCGCCGTCCCGCGCCGTGATCCACATGCGGCGTTCCATATAGTTGCGTGGATCGAAGTCGCCAAGGATGCGCGCCCGCTTGAGCAGCAGGTGCTCGCCGGTGGCCGGGTCGAACTCGTGCAGCTCGCCCGGGCGCGTGTAGCCGGAGAACGTGTAGCGCATGCGCGGCGCCTCGTATGTCGGGTTGCCGCCAGCCGCGATGGTGTACAGGCGTCGCGTGACATCGGGCAGCCCGTCCTCGGACGAACCGGACGAACCGGACGAACCGGACGGACTGGATGCCCCGGATGGATCGGACGGACCGCGCTGCGTGAAACATCCCGTGAAACATGTGTCAGAGTCCAAGGAATCGGAGTTTCCCGAAGGGGCCGCAACACCGGAATCGGGGACATCCCAATCGCCTTCGAGCGCGGGCGGCAGCAGCTCGCGGAACCGCCACGGCCGGCCGGCCAGGAAGTCCTCGGCGGCGTCCCGCTTGGTCATGACGCCCAGATGCGTCATGCCGTCCGCCCGGTAGCTGAGCGCCACATAGTGCCGGTGAAGGGCGATGCCCTCGATGCCCAGTCCCCGCGCCCCCTGCAGAATCGCCGGGTTCGCGGGGTTGCGGTAGGCGGTGCCGATCGGCTTGGCCGAGGCCCCGGGCTCGACGCGGTCCCCCTGCTCGCACCCGTACGGCGAGCCCTGCGCGATGCATACGCCCTCGCCGAGCCGGTACGGCGGTTCATGCAACCGCATATCGATCACGTCGATCTCGAAATTCGGATTGAACGCGTTGTGGTACACCACCGCCAGCGGGATATCGGCGCCGTCCTCCCCCGCGCCTTCAAACCGGGCGAAGCTGACGTCGTATTCGACATCCGGTTCCCGCGGGATGAACGCGCGGAACTCGCCCTCCGGGGTGTCGGCGGGCAGCATGAGCACCTCGGTGGTGGTTTTGGAACCGGTGCCGATGACGATGTTGCGTTCGTCGAAGCTCAGGCCCACGCCGAGCCAGAACCGTTCGTCATGCTCCCGGAACACCTCCACATCGGCGGACACCGGCGTGCCGACCCTGTGTCGGCGCACCGCACAGGGCCGCCAGGCGTCGTCGAGTACGGTGTAGAACACCCACTGGGCGTCCGGTGTGATGCACGCTCCGGCGATGCCTTCAAGCACCTCGGGCAGTTCCGTTCCGGTGCGCAGGTCCCGAATGCGGAAATCGTAGCGTTCATCGCCGCGGGTGTCGACGCCGTAGAGCATCCAGCGGCCATCACGGCTCAGATCCATGCCGCCGATCTGGAAGAAGTCATGTCCCTCGGCTTCCCGGTTCGTGTCGAACACCACCTGTTCGCCGGGCATGGATCCGGGCTCGCTCAGCGGGTCGATGTCGGGCGGGGTCCAGTCGCCCTCCCCTCGGATCGGCAGACGGCATTGCACCGCATACTGCGACCCTTCGCGTGTGCGCGTGAAATACCAGTAGCCGTCCATGCGCGTGGGCACGGACATGTCGGTCTGTTGGATGCGTGAGGTCAGTTCGTTGAACAGCGTGTCGCGTAGGGGGTCGAGCGCTGCGGTGCGCCGTTCGCCGTACGCGTTCTGGGCGGCCACGTAGTCGCGGACTTCGGCGCTGTCCTTGTCCTTCATCCAGGCGTACGGGTCGAGGAAGGTGTCGCCGTGGTGCGTGCGTGCGACGGGCTCGCGGCGGGCGATCGGCGGCATGGAGGCGACGTTCTCCGACGATACGCCGCGTTCCATGGTCGCATGCACTGCGGGGCCGTCCGGGTATGGCATGGTCTGCGCGGTTTCGTTCACGGCCGCGGAGGCGGCACCCTGCTGCTCTTGAATCATGCAGGCGATTATATGCGCAGCCGTGCCATGCCGCGGCCGTTATGCGAACCGCTCGAGGTACGGGAGCATGGTTTTCATCAGATTCGCGCCGGTGGTGCCGGTGAAGACGGGAACATCGGTGACGGGCATCGGCTGGGTGGCGGAGACCCCGGCCACCGAGCCGAGCGGCGAGGCCTCGCGTGGGGAGAGCTGGCGGATGCCGATGGCGATGACGCGGCCCGGATACCGGCGGGCGATGGTGGCGTAGGTGGTCGGATCCTTCTGCCCGTCGTCGCCGATGAGGATGAATTTCATATCCGGGAAGTCGCCCATGAGCTGTTCCGCGAATTCGAGTTTATGCTGCACGCCGGTTGGGATGAACGTTTTGGGGCGCGGATCCAGATCCCGCAGCAGCAATGGTCCGGCGGGGAATCCGTGGTCGTTGATGAAATGCCGGATCGAACTTTCCACGTTCCACGGCGAGGTGGACAGGTAGAAGAACGGCGCCTCCGGGAACAGCGCGGCGAGCTTGGTGAACAGCACGCTCATGCCGGGCACCGACGCGCGCTTCTTCGGATTGGCGAACAGCACGTTGTAGGCGGCCTTCCACAACGTGGGCACCTGCGTGATCATGATGGTGTCGTCCACGTCGGAGATGATGCCGACCTTGGAGCCGCTGGGGATGGTGAACAGGTTGGCGGTGACCGGCTTGCGGCGGTCGACCCGGTAGGAGACGCGGTGGATGCCGGGACTGAGGCGATGCTCGGCGACGAGGTCGAGGTAACCGGCGGAGTCGGATACCGCGTACTCGGCGGTCTGCCGGCGCTTGGCGTCCGGTTTGTCGTAGGATTCGGAGGTGCCGACCTGCACAGTTTCCAGCGGTGTGCCGTCGATGGCCACGCGCACGCGGCGGTGGGGCGCGGGGATGGCCAGCATGCCCCAGATGCCGCGGATGCGGGCGCCGGGCCGGTGGTGCTCCGGGGCGTACACGGTCCGGCAGATCAGGCGGGAGTAGGCTTCTGTGCCGTATCCGACGTAGGGTTCGATCTGGTCGTACCAGCCGAGTTGTTCGACGACCGGTGTGGAGATCCTCATCCACAGGTTGAAGACGGTGCTCACGGCACGGCGGAACAGGCGGACCAGCGGCGGTTTGGCCTCGATGCGCTCGTGTTTGGAGGCGGAATCGAACGTCGTGACGACGCGCCGCGCCGGAATCGGTACGGTGGGCATATCATCCGTGGGTTGATGGACCTGCGGCGATGTCCGACGTGAATCACTCATAGATTCACTATACCCACACAATGTTTCGATGCAACCTCACCGCCGCCGCACGCGAGACAATCACTTGACGAGTTTGGCGTACTCCTCGGCGGTGAGCAGCGCGGGCTCGTCGTCGTCGAGTTCGATCTTCAGGATCCAGCCCTCGCCGTACGGGTCGTTGGTGATAATCGACGGATCGTCCGAGGCCTCGCGGTTCACGTACCGTACAGTGCCGGCCACCGGGCACACCAGCGGTTGCACGGCCTTCTGCGATTCGAGTTCCACGATCTCGTCGCCGGCCTCCACACGCATACCGGGCTCGGGCAGATCGACGAACACCAGTTCGCCCAGCTGGCTCACCGCGTACTCGGTCAGGCCGACCATGGCGGGCTCCACCGAGGCGTCCACCCAGACATGCTCCTCGGAGTACTCCAGATGCTCGGGAACGTCAAGATTCAACGGGGTTTCGTTCGTTTCGCTCATGGCACCAGCGTACAACGCCCCGGCATCCGCCACACGCCGCGGCCCCGTCGCGTCAGCGGACCGGACCGGAGGGGGTCGAGCCGACGACCTGCACGATGGTGCCTTCGGGGCAGTTGTCGTAGATCCACTTGGCGTCGGCCTCGTACATGTTCACGCAGCCGTGCGAGCCGTAGTGCGCCGGATCGCCAACCTGGATGCCGTAGTAGTTCCAGTCCGCCGTATGGAAGCCCTCGCCGCCGTTGAAGTAACCGACCCACTTGACGCCCGGAGATAGGTACTTCGAGCCGTCCTCGTTGTAGCCGCGCATGTCCTGCACCGCGTACTTCAGGTAGATGTAGAACGTGCCGTTGTCGGTTTCGCCGAACGCGCCCGGGGTGCCGGTGCAGACCGGGAACGTGCGCACCAGCTGGTTGTTGTTGTACACGGTGGCCGTCTGCGAGGACTTGTCCACCACGATGCGCATCGTGGCCTTCTCCTGCTTGGTCTCGAACGGGGTCACGTCGAATTCCGCGGTGATCAGCCCGCCGTTGCCCGCTTCGAGCGCCTCAAGCACCTTCGCAGCCGTCGTGTCGGTGTTCTTCACGGCCACGCCGTCCACACCGTCCACGCGGGTCAGCAGCACGTTTCCGGCGTCGTCGATGATGTCCGTCTGGTCGACCTTCTCCTGGTTGAGCTGCTTGGGCAGTTCCGCGGCCAGGTAGTCCTTGATGGCCTGTTCGTCATAGGACAGGGTGATGGTGCCGTTCTGCACGTCGCCGGTCGGCTTGATCCACGACGCCACCGTGTCGTTCGACAGTTCGAAGTTGCGGTCGCGATCGTTGGTGAGCACGATCTTGTTGTTGAGCCGCTGGTTGGCGTCCGCGGCGGCCTGGTTGGCGGCGTCCACGCCGATGGGCATGTCCACGTCCGAGTAGTCGATCTTCACGTCCGCGCCCGTGCCCGGGGTCTTGATGGCGTTGGCGACGGCCTTGTTCACGGCGTCCAGCTGCGGCGCCCGCCCCACCTTGCCTTCGGTGACCGTGAACGCCTGTGATCCGGCATCGTAGGCGGTCGAGGAAGGCACGGCCTGCTGGTCGTCGGCCACGAACCGGTCGGTCAGGAACGTGTTCGCCGTGTATTCGTCGTACTCGGCGCTCAGGCCGATCTCGGCCTTGGAGAACGGGTTGAGCCGGGCGAAGTCGGACAGCAGCGCGTGCACACCGGTCGCGTCCCCGTCGGTTTTGGCGTTGAGCAACGCGTCCACGGTCGCATCCACGTCCACGCTCACGCCGAGTTCCTCCAGCGAGGCCTTGATCTCCTGTCCGTCAGGGTCGGCAACGGTCAGAGTCGAATCGGCGATCGCGCGCGTTACCGTATCGGTCAGGCGATCGCGGTCCTGCCCCGCCACGCTGATCTGGCCGAGCGTCACGCCGGGCGCGGCCTTGTCGGAGAAATACCAGCGCGCGGTGAACAGGCCGGCCACGGCCAGCACCAGCAGCGCGCCGATGACGCTGAGCGTGATGATCCACGGCAGTTTGGTGTTCCGCGGCTTCTCCTCGTCGCCGGGCAGAGCGATGGCGTCCTCGCCCATGGTCATCGGGGACGCGTCTCCGACCGGTGGCATGGCCACGGTGCGGTCGTCGTCCATCTGAGAGAACCCATCCATCTGATAGTCGTCGGACATTGTCATTCCCTTGCGAATTCCCACTCTTTCCAAGGCATCACTATACGCAGGCGAACCGACTACAGCGCGCGTCCGTACCATTCCTCGATCATGTACCGGGCTATGGCAGTCCGGTTCGGCGCGCTCATAGTCCCCTTCACCAGTTCCGCGGTGTACTCGTCGCGGCTCACCCAGCGCGCGTCCGCGGTTTCCTGTCCGTCCGTGCGGATGTCGGTGTTCAGCGCGTAGGCCTTGAACGCCACCATCAGCGACGCGGGGAACGGCCAGGGCTGCGACCCCAGGTAACGCACCTCACCCAGGTCGATGCCGACCTCCTCCTTGGTTTCGCGACGGCACGCGTGCTCCAAGTTCTCCCCCGCCTCCACGAATCCGGCGGACACCGAATACAGGGTCGGGTCGTTCCACGCCCGGTTGTGCTGCAGCAGCAGGCGGTCCTGCGAATCCACCACCGCCACGATGACGGCAGGCTCCACGCGGGGGAACAGCAGACGATGCCCGTCCTGCGGGTTCGTGCACCGCTGCGCCCAGCCGGCCATGGCCGGCTGTACGGGGGCGCCGCAGGTCGGACAGTGCCGTTGCGTGGCGTGCCACAGGCTCAACGCCACGGCCGTGGTGGCCTGGCCCGCCTCCCGCGCCGAGGCGTGGGGCACGAAGCCGCGCAGATCCACCCAATCGAAGCGTTCGGCGGTGCGGGCGAACAGCGGGACCCGCCCGTTCGTGCTATTCGGTTGCGCGGCGTTGCCGAACGCGTCATCGGCTCCGATGCCGTGCGCGTCCGGCACGACGGACGGTGCACCCATCGGCACGCGGGTCAGGTCGATGGCGACGACGTGCGCGTTGCGCCGGCCCGGATAGCCGCCCAGGAACATCGCCACGGCCTCCGGGGCGCCGGCCAGCGCCTCCGCAGCGTACGAACCGGGCAGGGAGGCCAGGCGCATCGACACCGATTCACGGGCTGCCAGCACGCCTTGGCCGCGCGGTACGGCCACCAGCCCGTCGCGCACCAGTATCACCGTGGTGGACGGGTCGTTGAGCAGGCCGGGGATGAGCCCCGGCTCATCGCGGCGTTCGGTCTGATAGTCGATATCACCCTGGGCGAGCGGCAGGAACGGCAGGGTCTGGGTCAGAGCCAGCGGCGAGAGCAACGCCATATCACGCCTCCGCCCGCACGCGGCGGACCAGGTCCAGCAACGCATCGGCCACCCGGTCGGGGTGTTCGTAGGCGCTGAAATGACCGCAGTCGGGGATCTCGGTGAACACGGCGTTGGTGCCGGTCATCGCCTCGGCGATCGGACGCATGACCGACGGCGCGCTGGAGGGGTCGTTCTCACCGCAGATCACGGCGGCGGGTGCGGTGATACGCGGCAGCTGGTCATTCAGATCGGGGCGTCCGGCGGCCATGCGCTCGCGCCAGGCCACGCCCTCCGGGCGCTGGGCCTGGATCCAGTCGGTGAACTGGCGGATGAAGCGGGGCGCACGCTTGATGGTGGAGTCGCCGGGCTGAGGTTCGGCGAAGTGCATCACCGGGTCGACCGTGCGCTCGGTTTCGCAGGTGTCGGCGATGCGCAGGCGATTGGCGCGGGAGGCCGCGGAGTCGGCGTCGGCCTTCGTATCGCACAGGGCCAGACCCGCCACCGCCTCCGGGTGTAGGCGCTGGATGTCCAGCACCAGATAGCCGCCCATCGACAGGCCCACCCAGATGGCCTTGGTGAAGCCGGCCTTGCGGATGAGGTCCACATAGGCGTCGGCCATGCGGTCGAGCGCCTCGGTGTAGGCGCCGTCCTGCGCGATGGCCCCGGTCTGTTCGGCTGTGGGGATCGGGCCTTCGCCGGCACCGGGCATATCCGGCGCCCAGATCGGGAAACGCGGCAGGCCGGCGGCGTTCGCACGGACGATGAGCTCGGCCGCGCAATCGTCCCACAGGTGGTGGTCGATCGGGAAGGCGTGCACGAGCACAACCGGGATGCCCTCGCCGTCGCGGTAGATCGTGGTGTTCAGTTCCATGGGATTCCTCTCTTCTTACTCGCTTACTCGTCGCTCACTCGGCCCACGCCAACGCCCGCTGCACGATGCGGCCATGGCCGCCCGCCATCTGATCGAGCATGGTGGCCAGCCTCGGGCCGTTCACATCCACCCATTCCACGTCCAGCGCCTCATCCTGCGGCTGGCAGTCGCCGGCGATCGGCACCACATAGCACAGCGCCACCGCATGCTGGCGGGCGTCGTAGAACTCGCTCAGCCCGGGGGTGGGGAAGAACTCCGCCACCGTGAACGGCTGCAGGTTGGGCGGCAGGGTCGGCAGCGCCAGGGGCCCCAGATCCTTGGCCACGTTTCGGGCGATGGCCTCGCGCAGGCTCTCGTGGTACAGCACGCGCCCCGCCACCAGCGTGCGGTCCACGGAACCGTCGTCCGATACGCGCAGCAGCGTGCCGATTTCGGCGATGCGCCCGAACTCGTCCGTGTGTACGGGCACGACCTCCACATACACCATCGGCACCTGCCGACGCACCTGCTCCACGCGGGCGGCATCCAGCCATCCGGGCGGGTTGCCGCCCGCCGACCCCCGGATGAAATCCTCCGGCGTGATGTCGTCGAATTCGCCGCGGCGGCGGCCCGCATCGAAATCGCCCTCGTCGGGCACCTCATCGTTCAGCACTGGCATGGTTCCATTATCCGCCCGGCTGATGACCGGCATATGACCGTTCGATGACGGTTCGCCGAAGAGCGGAGTCGGATGCCCGTTCATCCCACGGCGCAAGGGGTTGTGGAATGTTGGGTGTTGCTGGGAAGCTGGGAACACGTAGTTTCTGCAAGGTAAGGAGCAGTCATGGCGACCCATGCGGTAAGTTCGGCGGAATTCGAGCAGGTAATCACCGGCAACGAGCTGGTGTTCGTGGACTTCTGGGCCACCTGGTGCGGCCCGTGCCGCGCGTTCGGCCCGGTGTACGAGCAGGCCAGCGAGAAGCACCCGGACGTGTACTTCGCCAAGGTGGATATCGACCAGAACCAGGATCTGGCGTCCGCGGCCGGCGTGCAGGCGGTACCGACGCTGATGATCGTCAAGCAGGGCACGGTGGTGTTCCAGCAGGCCGGTGCGCTGCGCGCCTCCGACCTGGATGACCTGATCGCCCAAGCCAAGGCGCTGGATCTCAAGTCCGCACAGGCCGAGGCCGACGCCCAGCAGTAATCATCCCCTTTCCGGTCAACCGCCGACTTGAGGCTTATCCTTGAGTCGGCGTAAACTAATGGCTGTTTGTGAGCGCGACCGGCACAGTGGCATGCCGGAGTATTGAGGAGTGCAATGGCCAATCACCGCAAGAAGACCAGCATCAGCCTTCCTTCGTTGAACAAGCGTCAATGGGTTCGGATCGGCGCCGTGGCCGCGGTGCTAGCGCTGACCGCCACCGGCGGCATCATAACCCGCAGCTTCTACGCGTCCGACGGACGTTCCGCGGCGCAGCAGGTCACCGCATTCTCCGCCACCGACCCGTTGACCGTCTCCCGTGGTTCCGCCCGTGACGGCGTGCGCGGCATGGATGGCGATACCTCCTATGTGACCGTCAAGCTGGACGGCCAGTCGCGTACCGTGCTCGGCACCGACTTCACCACCGTCAAATCGGTGCTGGAGGCGGGCAACATCACGCTCGGCCCGAATGACACGGTGGATCCCGCGCTGGACGCCGAAGTCGACGAATCCACGGTGATCACCATCGAGACCGCCGATTCCACGCTGGAGACCTCCGAGGAACCGATCGCATTCAACACGGTCCGCAAGGAGACCTCCTCGCTGCCCGAAGGCACGGAACAGGTGGAGACCGAGGGCGAGGAAGGCGTGATGGAGACGACGAGTCTGGTGACCCGCGCCGGCGATACGGTGATCTCCTCCAACGTGTTCGCCTCCTATGTCAAGAAGGCGCCGGTGGACAAGGTGATCCTGGTGGGCACCGGTTCCGCCTCCTCCGGCGGCTCGTCCAGCTCCTCCGCCAGCATCGGCACCACCGTGCCGGCCGGCGAGATGCAGCAGTGGGCACACGACTACCTGCTGGCCAACGGCTACACCGAGGCCGATTTCTCCGCCACCGTGTACATCATCAACCACGAGTCCGGCTGGCGAGTGAACGCCACCAACGCCAGTTCCGGCGCATACGGTCTGCCGCAGGCGCTGCCCGGCAGCAAGATGGCCTCCGCCGGCGCCGATTGGGCCACCAACTACCAGACCCAGCTCAAGTGGTTCTGGGGCTACTGCAACAGCCGCTACGGCTCGGTGCAGGGCGCCTACAACTTCTGGGTGGCCAACCACTGGTACTGATCGTTACGAACGAAGAAGCCCGGGGATTCCCCGGGCTTCTTTTCTTCGCCCCAACACATCCGCCGCCGTCGTCCATATATATGCCCATACATAGGCGTAGGCTATTGGGGTCACTTCGGCGGATGGGAGCCCCCACCCGCCTCCGCCTGAAGAACCAAGCAGAGAGAAGCATTACGGCATGAGCGGCATCATCAAGCGCGACCTGAGCAAGCCACTGACCCCGGAGGAATCGTTCGCCAACGGGCATCTGACCCACGCGGCCATGGTATCCATCGCCATCCTGACGTTCATCACGTTCTGCGGCAACTTCACCCAATTGCAGCTGAGCGCCGCGCTGCCGACCATCGTCGCCGAGTTCGGCATCTCGGTGACCACCGGCCAGTGGCTGACCTCCATCTTCCAGCTGGTCATGGGCGTGATGGTGCCGCTGACCGCCTACCTGACCCGCCGTTTCTCCACCCGTCAGATCGTGATCACCTCCATGTCGATCTTCACGATCGGCTCGCTGATGGCATGGGTCTCCCCCACGTTCATCCTCGTGCTGCTCGGCCGTATGTTGGAGGCCATCGGCACCGGCGTGATGTGGCCGGTGCTGCAGATCACCGTGTTCTCGATCTACCCGCTCTCCCGCCGCGGCATGGCGATGGGCATGGTGGGCATGGCCATGAGCGTGGCCCCGGCCATCGGCCCGACCTTCGGCGGCTGGCAGACCGACGCGAACGGCTGGCGCTCGATCTTCCTGACGCTGACGGCGATCGGTGCGTTCGCGCTGGTACTGGCCACGTTCTGGCTGCACAACTTCGGTGCCACGGACAAAACCGTGAAGGCCGACTTCTTCTCCGTATTCCTGTCCGTGTTCGGTTTCGGCGGACTGATGTTCGGCTTCACGAACATCGAGAGCTATCCGTTCGCGCATCCGCTGGTCTGGCTGCCGATGGTGGTCGGCATGATCGGCATTGTGTGGTTCATTTTGCGTCAGTTGAGCAACAAGCGCGCGTGGGTCGAGGCGCAGGGACGGAACGGGGCCGATGCGTCACGGTCCGATGTGTCACAGTCCAAGACCGCTGGCACCAGCGCCGCCGGCATCGCCGACACTGCCGACGCCGCGGACGCGCATGAGGGCCTGTTGCACGGCCACCTGCGTTTCCACCGCTGGCACCGCACCACGGGCCGCGAACCGCTGCTCGATCTGGAGGTGCTGAAGAACCACAGCTTCACCGTGGGTACGATCACGGCCGCGCTGAGTTTCTTCGCATTCAGCTCGATCACGGTGATCCTGCCGCTGTATATCCAGGACGACCGCGGCTATTCGGCCACGATGAGCGGCCTGATCATGCTGCCGGGCGCGCTCGGCCAGGCGATTGCGCAGTTCTTCGGCGGCAAGGCGCTCGACAGGTTCGGCGCGCGACCGGTGGCGCTGATCGGCACGATCACGCTGTGCTTCGGCACGGTGATGATGAGCCTGATCTCGATGGATTCGTGGATCTGGTGGGTCTCGATCTGGCAGTTCGTCCGGCAGATCGGCATGGGTTTCGTGCTGATGCCGATCACCACATGGTCGCTGAACTGCCTGAGCCCCAAGGAGGTGTCCGCAGGCTCCGCCGTGACGAACACGGTGCGCCAGATCGCCGGTGCGATCGGCGCACCGGTGCTGGTAATCCTGATGGAGACCTTCGCCGCGATGCGTCAGGCCGCTCTGGGCGGCGGAGCCGACGTGGCGATCGCCGCCAGCGTGTTCGGCGTGCAGTGGGCGCTGCGTGTAAGCGCCGTGATCTGCTTCGGCATGGTGCTGATGGTGTTCTTCGGCGTCAAGGGCAACGGCGCGGGCTCCACGCATGACCTGGTGCAGCGCGCCCTGCGCCGGCTGCACACCGTGGTCGAGCACTGAGCTGGACAGCGCGGCGGCGTCCCCGCACTTCGGACGAAAGTCGCCGCGGAACACACAGTCGTGCCCCCGTGATGCACCCGAACGACCTCATATCGCCTATGATGGAGATGTCAGGCGAGGAGGGTCGGATGACGTTCAACCGGTATATGTTCCTGCGAATGATCGTGGAGTTCGTGGGCGTGATCTGTTGTGCCGTGCAACTGTTCAGCGGTACCAATCTGGTGGGGCTGATCATCACCGGTATCATTGCGCTGCTCTGGGCAGGTGGCGAAATCTGGGTGGCGACCATCCTCAACCGGCAATCCCCCCGACGCGACGAACTCTCCGACGAGCATCAGAAGCAGGCCACAGAGTTCGCGTTCATGACCATGCTCACACTGCTTGTGGCACTGGGCTTCCTGCTCATGGCGCTCTCCCTGGTATGGCATACGGCCATCGGATTCCCGCCAATCGGCCTACCTGCCATCGCGATGACCGCGCTGGTGATCAGCGACGCCCGGTACCTGTGGTTGGAGCACAGCGGCTCGGGGGCTATCGATGAAGACTAATCTCAAACTGCGCCGCCTCGAACGCGATATGAAACAGTCGGATCTGGCCGATCTGGTGAACGTGCGCCGCGAGACGATCGGGCGACTGGAGCAAGGCCAGTATTGCCCTTCGCTGCGACTGGCGATGGACATAGCCCGCGTGTTCGACACCACGGTGGAGGACCTGTTCAGCTTCGACGATGAATACGAGCAGGAGCGCCAGTCCGCACAGTGACGTTCCCGGCAGTCACCATCGGCGTGTCGCGGACGGAAAAATCATCCGACGCCATCATTTGAGGCCCGAAACGTTGGAATTCCAACGCAAATTGTTTTCAGGACCCGGTGATGCCGCGTGCGAACGTCGTCACACGATGTGACGGGTTTGTCGCACGCCCTTGATTTCCAACGTATCTCGCCGGTTCTACGGAACAGAGGGGGGTATATAGTTGAACATGGTTACGGGAGATACCCCCTAACCGGTACCAATAACACAACCGTCCGGGAAGGAATAGTTGGACAGACATCCCGGACTTTCGGAGGTTTACATTATGAAGAAGAAGATTGTGGCTCTTCTGGCCGCCATCGCCGCCGTTTTCGGCTTCGGCTTCGCTTCCAGCACCGCCATGGCTGCCGGCTACGGCGAGACCGCCACCGTTTCCGGCAACGTTGCAACCATCGGCTACCCGGCTGGCACTTTCACGGCTGGCGCCCCGATTACCGTCACTGCCGATGACACTTACGTTTCCGATGTCAAGCTGGTTGCCATGCGTAATTTCCAGCCGGGTAACGCCAAGAGCGATGGTTCCGCCAACCTGCAGTACACCCTGACTGACGCCGCCGTTCAGGCCATCGCCGAAGGCAAGACCGTGACCGTGACGGCCACCGACGGTACGCACACCGTTGAGACCGCGCTGACCAAGGCCAACATCGCTCAGACCGGTGAAGGCTCTAAGGTCCCTCAGACCGGCGCTTCCGTAGCTCCGTACGCCGTGGCCGTCGTGCTGCTGGCTGCCGCCGGCTGCGCCGTGTTCGCCGCCCGCAAGGCCGGCGCCCGCTGAATCCTAACTCAGTGATTCAACAGGCATAACAACACACTGCAAACGCTCCCGAGGGAACCTCGGGAGCGTTTTCGTATCCCCGCGAGTATTGTTAGGGGGTATGAGGATCCTCTTTGTCTGCACCGGCAACATCTGTCGCTCCCCGATGGGCGAACTGCTGCTCCCCCGATTCCTCCCCGACCCGGGCATCACGTCCGACAGCGCCGGCACGCGAGGTCTGCCGCAGCATCCGATCGACCCGAACAGCGCCAAGCTGATGTCCTACGCGAACATCGACTCCAGCTCGTTCCGTTCCAAGCGCATCACCCCGCAGATCGCCGCCGACGCCGATCTAATCCTCTGCTTCGAACAGCATCACATCAGGGATGTCGCCACCGTGCTGCCGCAGGCGGCCCGGTACACGTTCCTGCTCACCGATTTCGCCAACCTGTGCGGTTACTGCGCCCAGCAGGGCATGCTCGCCGGCACCACCCGCGAGCAGAAACTCGTCGCGGCCATCAACAACGCCTCATTGGTACGCCCCATGCTGCCGGATCCCATGACCATCCCGGACCCATACCGCAAGGATCTCACGGCATTCGTGCAGGCCCACAACGCCATCTGCCAGTCGCTGGACCTCATCGCCAGGGCCACGGCAGCGCCGGCTCCCACAGGCCACCCCGCGGCCTGACCGGAAAACAGCAACGCAACAGCGGCCACGCAATAACGGACGCCCCGCCGGTCCGAACGGATCCAAACCGCACGGAACAAACCGATCCAGTAACGCTCGACACTACAGACAACGCCACAGACAACAAGGTGGGTGCGGTTCCAACGAACCGCACCCACCTTATGCGTCGAGCCGTCGTACCGGACGGTCGATTGCCGTTTACTTCCTGCGGTGCGAGCGGCGGCCGGACTCCTTGCCGCCGTTCGCGTCATCGCTGTAATAGTAGTAATAGTTGCCGTAGCTGCTGGCACGTTTCTTGGAATCCTTGGCGAAGTTGAACACGAAACCGGTGATCGGCACGTTCAGCGTGGCCAGCTGTCCGGCGATGTCGCGCAGTTCACGCTTGTCGGTCACGTCACGCCCGGAGACCAACACCACGCCGGTGCCGATCTTGCCGAACACGGCGGCGTCGTTGGCCACGATCATCGGCGAGGTGTCGATGATCACGTACTCGTACTGGGACAGCGCCTGACGGATCAGTTCACGCATGGTGTCCGAATTGAGCAGCGTGGACGCGTTCGGAGGCTTCGGGCCGGCCGGCATGACGTGTAGGTTCGGCTTCCAGTAGCGCTGCACCACATCCTTGACGGATGCCTGCCCGGACAACACGTGCGCCAGTCCGGCGCCGCTCTCCAGACCGAGCTTGTTCGCCACCGACGGGTGGCGCAGATCGGCGTCGATGAGCAGCACGCGGGCGCCGTTCTCGGCGAGCGAAGCGGCCACGTTCACGGATGTGGTGGTCTTGCCCTCGTTCGGACTGACCGAGGAGATCACGATCAGTCGCGACGGCATGCCGTCGACCCGCGCCGTGAACGACAGGTTGGTGCGCACGCGGCGGTACTCCTCCGCGATGGCGCTGGCCGGCGCGGAGACGACCACCGGGGAGGGATTCTTCAACGTGTCATCCTCGGGGATGCGCCCCATGATCGGCGCGTCCACCACATCCTGCAGATCCTTGGCATCCTGGATCTTGGTGGCGAGCAGGTCGCGCAGCAACGCGGCGAACACGCCAAGGATCAGGCCGCCGACCAGGCCGATGGCCATGTACAACGGCACATTCGGGGAACTGGGCGACGTCGGCTCCTGCGCCTGCTGCACGATCGAGAGCTTGACCGGCGACTGCCGGCCGGAGTCGTACAGCGAGTTCTCCACCACGTCCTGCAGCGATTCGGCCACCGCGTTGGCGATCGCGGCCGACTGCTGCGGATTCCCGTCCTCCACGGTGATGTTGACGAACGCGGTGTTCGTCGGGTTCTCGACGGTCAGCTGCCCCCCGAGCTGCGCAACCGTCAGGCTCAGGCCGAGTTCGTCGATGACCGGCTGGAGCACCGCCTCGGTGGTGGCCAGCGTGGGGTACGAACGGATCTGGTTCGAGATGTAGGAGCTGGCGCTGTTGATGCTGGAGATGTCGCCACCCTCGACCGACGCGTCGCTGTAGGTGGCGTAGGTCTGCGCCGTGGACGAATATTTCGGCGGCGTGATCAGCGTGTAGGCGCACACCGCCAGGAACACCACGGCGAAGGTGATGATGGCGGTGATGGCGTGCTTGGTGATGATATGAATCAGGTCGACCAGCGTGATGCCATCATCACGATTCTCCACGGTCTCGACCTGCATCTGGGGCTGAGACGAATGCTCGTTCATTTCCGCGGAAGCCAACGGTCCCTCCTCACAGAATCCTGCACAGACAACATCCCCACCATACCAGTGGGGATGTACCCCCTAACCCTGCATACATGACGAAAGATGAACATTTCATGCAAATCGCCCGCATACCCCCGAGCAATCCCGTACCGTCCGGATCACACCCTCGGCACATTGAACGGGTCGGCGGACTCCTGCCTGATTTCAGCGAACGACTCAAGATAGGGATCAAGCGCGGCCAACACCTTGGGAACCTCAACCGTCACGGCATAGTAGAGACTTTCGAAGTCCAACCCCTCATAGTCATGGGCAATCCAGTCACGCATGCCGGCGATCCCGCGCCGTTCGACACCAGACTCGGCGTCACGGAACTCCTTTGACAACCGCTTGACATGCTCGCCGCATCTGGCGATGGCCATGGCCACCGCGTTCTGCTTTTCATCCGACTCCGCAAACGCTTCAAACGACAAGTCCCCCATGAACCGCCTCGCGTCACGAAGCGCACGCACGATGGCCACAATGTGAAACCGATCCCGTTCCGAACAATCCATGCCAGCCCCGATCCTCAGACGATGCGAAACATCGGTTTGGACGTCACACTGTTGACGAACAGCACGCGCTGCATCTCAGCCAGCCGATCGTCTTCCGGCGTGGCGACATACTCCTTCCTGACAAGATCCACCTCACGGCCGAACGCCTGCTGCAGGTCGTCACGGAACGCCCATACGTCAACCACCGGATTGTCCTGAGGCGTCATGTGATAGATGAAGTCGATATCGGATTGTGCGGTGCCTTCCCCCCGCGCCATGGACCCGAACAGATACAGTTCGTCGACATGGTGCCGTTCGGCGATGGGACGCGCAATAGCCGCGATCTGCTCCACCGTGGTGGCGCGGGAGATCGCATCCAGAGCCGCGCGATACCGATCGACGAACGACTGGGTAGTGTTCCCCCTCAACGCGCGCGACAGCACCGAAGGCGCAACACCCATGGCATTCGCCACGGTTTTCTGCGTCAGGCCCAATGCCGCACGTCGGTCGTCAAGTTCAGCAATCGCAGACATATCCAAAAGATTAGCATAAATGCTATTGCGACGGCAATCGGCTTTTACGTCACTTCACACGGAGTACGCCCAAATGCTCACACCCATACCCCCTTCCGCATGCCCCGCTATAGTGTCCTGTGAAGTGCCGGCACAGCAACGGCACGGCTGCACATTCTGGGAGGACATATGGCAATGGTTGGGGTTCGAACCATGCGGCATCCGCGCACCTCCCCCGTCGCCTCCGCCATCACCATCGCCCCGTCCGACATGCTGTTCTTCGCCGCGATCGCGCTGCTGCCGGTCGACGGCACGCGGCTCGGCCTGTCGCTGCCGTATTGGACGCCGATCTCCCCATGGTTGTTCGCCGCGTTCGCACTGTGGAACTGGCGGTATCTGCGCGACACGGCCCGCAGGTTCCTGCCGTTCTTCCTGTTCCCGCTGCTGCCGTTGGTCACGTCCGTGTACGGGTGGATGACCGTGGGCGTGCATGCGACGGCTACGGCCAAGTCGCTGGTGTCATTGTGGCTGGCCGTGGCGTGCCTGGCCTCGCTGGATATCGCCATCCGGTTGAAGCGCCTGCCGTTGCGGACCATGCTGACCACGCTGTTCGCCGCGTATATGGTGGCGTTCATTGCCGGCGTGGTGCAGTGGCTGGCGCTGGTGCCGCACCTGGATTGGTATACGGTGCGCGTGTATTTCTCCCAGGCGATGTACCGCGTGTATACGAACGTACGCCCGCAGTTCCTGTTCGCCGAGCCAAGTTACATCGGCATGCACCTGTATGGCGTGCTGCTGCCGGTGTATTGGATGACGCGCGATCGGCGGATCGGCTGGCTGATTCCGGTGTTCGCTGTCGGTTCGATCGCGATGGGTTCCGGCACGCGCATCGTGTTGGATTCGATGGTGGCGCTGCTGGCGTGGCTGGCAGCCACGGTGAATTTCCGTTCAAAGGCTGCGACCATGGGGTTCGTCGGCGGCGTGGGAGCGGTGACGGCGGCCGGCGTGGGAGCGGCGCTGTTCCATCCGCGGTTGAACGCGCTGGTGACCGAGGGACTGTTGTCCGGCGATTTCTCGATGAGCGCCCGCATCTTCCACATGCTCGCCCCGATGTGGGCGTGGAAGCATGACCTGAAGCATTTCCTGTTCGGCTGGGGTGCTGGCAACATCTCCGACGTCGTGCGCACCGGGTACGCCGGTGCCAGACGATGGTACGACGCGCACGGCGGTGCCCCGAATTGGGAGATCGACGGCTTGGAGAACCCGCCTGCCGAAACGTTCACGATGAGCGCCTACGCCAGTTTCATCACTGAATACGGTCTGATCTGTTTCCTGGCATTAGTGGCGATGCTGCTGATCTTCATCACCGTGCAGCGCGCGTGGACTCGGCATATGGTGTGCATGATGCTTCTGGCCACCTATCTCTACGTGCAGTTCGAAGCGTATGCGTTCTATACGATTCCGCTGTTGGTGGTGATGGCGGCGTACGACCATCAACACAAATCACCCAGTCCGCAATGACAATCCATATCACGTACGACTCATGTTTCCGCAACATGCTTATAAGCATTATTATCAAATTCCGTCCCCGGGCAAGATGCGAGGTGGTGACGGAATGTTGGACTCCTTGAGCGGGAGGAGTCGTCATCGTGGCGAGGTATTCGAGGGAGCAGCGCAGGCGTGCGGTGGAGTTGTACGAGCGGTACGAGCATAGTGCGGCGGACGTGATCCGGGAGTTGGGCTATCCCAGCAAGGGGGCGTTGCTCGTGTGGCATCGCGACTGGCTGGAGGAACGGCGTACGGGGGTTCCCTCGAGGCGTGGCGAGCGTTATGCGAGGTACACGGATGGTCAGAGGCGCGCGGCGGTGGAGCATTACCTGACGCATGGCAGGCGTCTGAGCAGGACGATGCGCCAAATTGAATATTTGTGCTCTTGAGGGCCGTGGGTATTGTGTTTGAGGGCCGTTGGGGAGTTGATGGTGTTATTGGTGTTGAAGGCCGGTGGTATTGCGGTTGGAGGCCGGTAGAGGTTAGGCTCCTTCCACCATGCGAGGGACGTGTGGTGAAAGGAGTCATTTCATATGGTACGCAGGATCAGAGCGAAGAAGGTGCTGGCCTTGCATTCCCGGGGTTTGTCCGGACGGGCGATCGCCCGGGCCCTGGGAGCGTCGCGCGACAGCGTCTCGGCGACGTTGAGGGCAGCCGCAGACGCGGGCGTCTCCTACGCTGATGTGGCGGACCGGGACGACGGCGAGGTGTACGCGATGCTGTTCCCGGGCCGGAACGAGCATCCCGGCGCGTATCGGCAGCCGGATTGGACGATGGTGCATCGCGAGCTTGCCCGCACCGGTGTGACGTTGAAGCTGCTGCATGCCGAGTACCGGGACTCATGCACGGCGGACGGCGTGCCGTCGATGGGTTACGACCGGTTCTGCAAGCTGTACCAGGCGTGGGTGACGGCCCAAGGCGTCACGTCGCGCGTGGAGCGCAAGGCCGGGGCGGCGATCGAGGTGGATTGGGCCGGGCCCACCCTCATGGTCGTCGACCCGGTGACGGGCGAGAGCGCGACCGTGTACCTGTTCGTCGCCGTGCTGCCGTTCAGCCGGTACGCGTTCGTGGAGCCCGCGCTGGATATGCGGGAGGCCACGTGGCTGCGCTGCCATGTGGCGATGTACGAGTGGTTCGGCGGGTCCACGCCGCGTCTGGTGCCGGATAACCTGAAGACCGGCGTCGTCAGGCATCCCAGGGATGGCGAGATCGTGCTCAACGACCGATACCGGGCGTTGGCGGACCATTACTCGACTGCCGTGCTGCCGGCCAGGGTGAGGCATCCGAAGGACAAGCCGAGCGCGGAGAACACGGTATGGCACGCGACCATGGCCGTAATCGGCGCGATGCGAGACCGAGTGTTCGCCTCCCTGCCCGAACTGCGTGATGCGATCCGCGAATGGCTCGCCGTCTATAACGCGACGCCGTTCCAGAAAAGGGAGGGGTCCCGGCTGTCGGTGTTCGAACAGATGGAGAAGCCCCTGCTCACACCGCTTCCCGCCATACGGTTCGACGTGACGGAATGGGTGTATTCGCGCAAGGTGCAGGCCAACTGCCACGTCGCCTACCGGAACAACTGGTATTCCGCCCCCTACACGTACGTGGGGCGCAAGGTCGACGTGCGCGTCTGCGCGGACCGGCTGGAGATCTGGGCGGACGGGGAACGAGTCTCCTCGCATCCCCTGTTCCCCGAACACGTCCGCAACCGGTACGCCACGAACGCGGGGGACCTGCCCGGGAAAGCGAAATGGCGGCAATGGGACCGCGAACAGGTCGTCCAATGGGCGAACCGGGTGGGGCCCGCGTGCACGACGGTCGTCACCCGGATCTTCGAATCGGTCAGGTTCGACGAGCAGGGGCTCGGCCCGGCCCTGGCCGTGCTCCGCCTGTCGAGGGCCCATTCCGCACAGCGACTGGAATCCGCGTGCGCCCTCGCCCTGGATTCCATGCACTCGCCCCGGTACAGGCAGCTCAAGCCCATACTCGACAACGGAAACGACCGCATGGACGACAACACGGGAGGCCATACCGGCGGCGATAACGATACGGGCGGTCCCGGCGGGTTCGTGCGTGGCGGCGACTACTACGGGAAGGCGGCCATGCGATGATCATCGACGAGCAGACCCGCCGCAAGCTGCGCCTGATGGGCGCCGACCACCTCCTCGACGCCCTCGAACGCCAGGACGAGCGGGCATGCGCCGGCATGACGACCGGCGAACGCGTCGCCCTGGCGGTCGACGACGCATACAACGTATGGGCCGACCGGAAGATCACGGCCATGGCCAAACGGGCCAAACCCCGCTACCCGCAGGCCGACCTGCGCACCCTGGACCTGATCGACGAACGCGGACTGGACCGCAACCGGATCAATCAGCTGCAATCCTGCGCGTTCATCACCCAACGGCTGAACATCCTGCTGACCGGCGCCACCGGATCGGGCAAGAGCTGGCTGGCATGCGCGATCGTCAAACAGGCATGCCGGCAATCCTACAGGTCCCTGTACACGCGCATGCCCGACCTGGCCGAGCAGCTCGACGCGGCCGCGAGCAAACCCGCCGGCACACACAAGCTCATCCGCAAATACGCCAACTACACGCTCCTCGTCCTGGACGAATGGCTCCTCGACAAACCCGACGAACGCATGCGCTCCTTCCTTCTCGAGGTCATGGAACTCCGCTACGACACCGCAAGCACGGTGCTCTGCACCCAATACCCCGTCAAGGACTGGCACCAACGCCTCGGCGGCGATGTCACCGCGGACGCGATCATGGACCGCATCGTCCACAACGGCATCACCATCGACACCGGCGACTACAACATGCGCCAACACCACGCCAGACAACAAACCAATAACCAATAACCATATTGACCGCCGGCGGCCCCCAACAACACGGCCGCCGGCCTTCAACCGCAATATCCCTGGCCCTCAACCGCAATAATCGGTGGCCTCCAAACCATCAAATACTCACCAAATGGGGTATCCCAGCCGTGAGGTGCTGGCGGCGTGGATTGACGAGCTGGCGCCCGGGGAGCGCGCGGTCAAGCGCGGCCCGGTGGCGGACGGGGTCAGGCGTATGGCGGTGGCGCGGCTGGTCGCGGGCGGTGTGACGTCGCGGCAGGTCGCGGCCGAGGTGGGCGTGGAGGCGTCGGTCGTGAGAAACTGGAAGCGTCAACTGCTGCACGAGCCGGTACCGGAGGACGATCCAGTGACACCAGACAAGCCGGGGAAGAGGAATGATGGCGCGGCGGATCCCGACGCGTCGGATCTGGACGGGCTGATTGCCGAGCGCGACCGTGTGCGCGCCGGGCTGGAGCGGATCCGCCGGGAGAAACGGGAGGCGGAGATCGAGCTGTCGATCCTCAAGGGGGCGTTGGATCTGGTGGGAAAAGAGCGGGGCGCAGACCCGGACAACCTGACCAATAGGGAGAAGACAATCCTCGTCAAGGCCGTCAGTGCCGGACATGGCATCCCCGCGGAGCGTCTGCTCGTGTGTTTGTTCAATGGAATTGTGGCCGGTTGAGCATCGTGTTTCAGTCCAGTTGAGCGGTGGTTTTTAGTCCATTTCGCCGAGATAGTGGCGGAAGCGACACCGGTCCGTCAGGGTCCGGCTATTTTCCCGAGTTGAGACAGAACGACCGGATGGTCCTCGGGAAAGGAAAGGAATGACGATACCGGTGTCAATACAACAACGTATCAGGATTCTCGATGCGAGGGGCGTCTCGTGGCGCGAGATCGCCAGACGGCTGAACGTGTCCAGGGACACCGTCCGCAAGTACGCCGTGATGGAGGATTGCTCGCCCGCGCCCAGGGCCCGTTCCTCCGGGCGCTCGGGGATGGACGGGTATTCGTCTCTAGTGGATTCGTGGCTGGCCGCCGACCGGCGCATGCCGCGCAAGCAGCGGCATACCGCCAAGCGTGTGTACGACCGACTGGTCGAGGAGGCGGGGTTCACCGGCTCGTATTCCATGGTGCAGCGTTACGTGAAGCGCTGGCGGGAGGATCACCGGCTGCCGGACGACGGTTTCATGGAACTCGAGTGGAGGCCGGGGACCATGCAGGTCGATTTCGGCCAGGCGCTGGCGGTGATCGGTGGGGCGGAATCCACGGTGCATTGCCTGGTCGCCTCGTTCCCGCATTCGAACATGCGGTACGCCGCGGCCCTGCCCGGGGAGAACGCGGAGTGCGTATGCGAGGGGCTGCTGGAGATCTTCGAGCACATCGGCATGGTCCCGCCGCTGATGGTGTTCGACAACGCCACAGGCGCCGCGCACCGGGTCGCGTGGGACAGAATCCGTGTGGTGAAGGTGTTTCAGCTGTTCTGCGAGCATCACCGGATCGAGGTCAGGTTCTGCAACCCCTCCAGCGGATGGGAGAAGGGAAGCGTGGAGAACGCGGTCGGCTTCCTGCGCCGCAATCTCATGGTCCCGCCGCCCAACGCCGAGAGCCACCGGCAGCTCACCCGCCATCTGCTGTCCGGATGCGACGCCATCGCCGACGTCGACCATTACCGGTCCGGCAGGACGATCCGGGACATGTTCGCCGACGACCTCGAGGACATGCTGCCACTGCCCCGAGCCAGGTTCGACGCCGTCGAATGGGTTGAGCGCAGGGCGGACAGGGAGGGTAACGTCGAGATCGACTCCAACCGCTACCTCGCGGGCCCGTCGTGGCGCGGGTGGACGCTGCAGGTCGGCCTGCGCGCGTTCGACGTGGAGATCCGCACCCGTGACGGCAGGAAGGTGAACACGCTGCCCCGCGTGAATATTTGCTTTGCTGAGCACCGTGGTTGTTCCGGTTGGGCACCGGTGGTTTTTGGTGTGGTTATTGTGTTTCGGCACCGGTGTTGTACGGGTTGGGCACCGGTGGTGTGTACGCTCCTTCCGCCATGCGATGGGCGTGTGGTGAAAGGAGGTACCTGTATATGGTACGCAAGATCAGGGCGAAGCTTGTGCTCAGGCTTCGCGCGCAGGGGTTGTCGCGTAACGCGATCGCCCGGTCCCAGGGGATGTCGAAGCATAGCGTGATCGCGGTGTTCGACGCCGCGGACCGGTTGGGCGTCGGTTTCGGCGACGTCGCCGGGAAGGACGACGACGAGGTGTACGCGATGCTGTTTCCGGGCAGGAACGAGCCCGTGGACGTGTACGAGCGGCCGGATTGGGATCGTGTGCACCGGGAGCTGGGGCGTGTCGGCGTGACGTTGAGGCTGCTGCACCGCGAGTACCGCGATTCCTGCCGGGCTGAGGGCAGGCCGGCCATGGGTTATGACCGGTTCTGCAAGCTGTACGCGCGTCATGTCGCCCGTCTGGGCGTGACGAGCCGTGTGGAGCGGAAGGCCGGGCGCAGCATCGAGGTCGACTGGGCGGGGCCGACGATGCGCGTCGTGGATCCGGTGACCGGCGAGGCGTCCACGGCGTATCTGTTCGTCGGGGTGCTGCCGTACAGCCGGATGCCGTATGTCGAGGCGACATCGGATATGAAGGAGGCGACGTGGCTCAGGTGCCACGTGCGCATGTTCTCCAGGTTCGGCGGTTCGACGCCCCGGCTCGTGTGCGACAACCTCAGGACCGGGGTGGTGTCCCATCCCCGTGACGGCGAGGTCGTGCTCAACGAGGCGTACCGCGCCTTGGCGGAGCATTACTCCTCGGCCGTGCTGCCGGGCCGTGTCCGTCGTCCCCGCGACAAGCCGAACGCGGAGAACGAGGTGTGGCAGGTCACCAAGGGCGTCGTCGGCGCGATGCGCGACCGCGTGTTCGGGTCGTTGGACGAGGTCAACGCGGCGATACGCGAATGGATGGACGCCTACGCCGACGCGCCCTTCCAGAAGAGGGCCGGATGCAGGCGCGACGTGTTCGAGTCGGAGGAGCTCCCGGCCCTGATCCCGCTGCCGGCGATACCGTACGAGGTCTGCGAGTGGATCGGCGGCAGGAGGGTGCAGTCCGACTGCCACGTCGTCTACATGGGCAACCGGTATTCCGCGCCGGTGGCGTTCGTCGGCAGGCGCGTGGACCTCAAGGTCTCCGACAGGACGCTGGAGATCTGGGCGGATGGCGCGCGCGTGTCCTCGCACGCCCTGCTGCCGGCCGGCACGAAGGGCGGCTGGTCGACGAACCGCGGCGACGTGCCGCCGGACCATCTGTGGAGCCCGTGGGACCGTGGACGGTGCATGGAATGGGCCGGGCGGATCGGCGAGCACACGGCCGCGGCCGCCGCGGCCCTGTTCGAGGGCGCCGTGACCGACGACCAGGCGGTGGATTCCGTGCTGGCCGTGCTCAGGCTCTCGAGGCGGTACGGGAACGGACGGCTCGAGAACGCGTGCGAGGTCGCCATGCGGGGCTCCGCACGCCCGGGATACCGGCTGGTCAAGACGATCCTGGACACCAGGCAGGACTCGCTCGCCGGCTCCCCGGCCGCCGTCCGGAACGACGACGAGGGCGGCTACGTGCGCGGCGCCGCCTACTACGCGAGGGAGGGCGAGCGATGAACCTCGACGTCGAGACCAAACGCAAACTGCGCGAGATGGGCTGCGACCGGCTCGTCGACGCGTTCTGCGCCCAGGACGACGACCTGCTCGCCGCCGTCGCGTGCGCCGAACGCGTCAGGCTCGCGGTCGACGACGCGTACGGCATGTTCCTCGACGACCGGGTCGGCGGGCTGGTGCGTCGAGCGAGGCTGCGCTACCCGAACGCCGACCTGCGCTCTATCGAGATGGTCGAGGAGCGCGGCCTGAACCGCGACGTCATCAACCAGCTGTCCACCTGCGCGTGGATCGGCAGACACCGGAACGTGGTGTTCCAGGGATACGCCGGATCGGGCAAGACATGGCTCGCCAACGCGGTCGCCAGACAGGCGTGCCGCAACAGGATCCGCACGCGCTACATCAGGGTGCCGGACCTCGAGGAGGAATGGCTCGTCGCGGGCGACAAGCCCCAGGGACGGACCAAGGTCCTCAAACGCTACGCGTCGTACGCGCTGCTCGTGCTCGACGAATGGCTGTTCGACCGTCCGAACGACCAGTTCCGCGGGTTCCTCTTCGAGCTCATGTGAATATTTGACTTGTTGGGGTCCGGGGTTATTGCGTTTGGGGGCCATTATGA